>Ga0105106_10000594_pt1 | contig 25591 bp, 9 predicted proteins | sample PPLLaktember2015_5_FD_79109 | JGI IMG/M metagenome (GOLD analysis project Ga0105106, IMG submission 79109) | Freshwater sediment microbial communities from Prairie Pothole Lake near Jamestown, North Dakota, USA - PPLs Lake P8 Core (1) Depth... | ecosystem: Environmental > Aquatic > Freshwater >...
ATCGTTTGCAGCTGACCGTTATTCTGTTGCTACTGGTGACTGGAACCAGAATTCCACATGGTCCGCAACATCGGGCGGATCGCCTGGCGCAAGTTTTCCTGGATCAGGGGATAATGCTATTATTGAAGGAGGATTTACAGTTACAATAACCGCAAATGCAGCCTGTATAAATCTTTCAATAGCCAACGGGGCAACCCTGAATGCCGGAGGTTTTAATCTTGTAGTAAGCGGAACCACTACGATAAATGGAACAATCAATCATACAAGTACAGCTGGAACAAAAACATTTACGGGATTAACTACTATAGGTGCCACAGGTATCTGGAATAATAATACTGTTAATGAACAAATTAACTTCAGAGGAGGTGTTTCGAACAGCGGTACATTTAATGCCGGTACTGACACTTATACTTTCACCACAAACAATCAGGCGTTAACAGGAACATTATCAATACCAAGGGTGACGGTGACGGGTGTTACACTTACAAATAATGGCACTTTGACAGTTGGCACTGCCCTGGGAGGAACTGGAGGTTTGACTCAGGCAGTGAATGCCACACTTAATCTGGGAGGAACATCCGCCATTACAACCCTGACTGCCACGAACAACGGAAATACTGTTAATTTCACAGGAGCAGCCCAAACTGCAAAAGTAACCTCGTATTATAATCTTACACTGTCCGGTACTGGTGCTAAGACATTTGCTACTACCCCAACTGTTAATGGAGTACTTTCCATGGAAGGAACTGCAACAGTTGTTGCCACAACCGGAGTTGTTACTTATGGTGCAAATGCGACTCTCAGATACAATACTGCAACAGCGAGAACTACCTCAGCTGAAGAATGGATATCCCCATTTGCGGCATCAGGCGGAGTGATTATTGCCAATACAGGAACTATAACAATAAATGCAGCCAAAGTACTAAATGCTTCTGTCCCGATTACTATTAATGGCGGAGCAACTCTTGCTACCAATAACTTACAGCTTACTCTGGGCGGTAACTTTGTGAATGGAGGCACATTAACTGCCGGCAGCTCTGCGATCGTCATTACGAATACCATGGCGGCACAGAGTATTGATGGATTCACCACTACAGGAGTTGTGTTATTTTCCAAGACCGCCGGTACTGCAACATTCGCAGGTAATGTGAACGGAGGAGGATTGACTATCAATGGAACCGGAGGAACACTGAATCTTGGTTCCGGCTTAACACACACATTTACAGGTGCATGGACTAGAACCAATGGTACTTTAAATGGAGGTTCCAGCCTTTTAAGGATTGGAGGCAGTGTGAGTGGAACCGGAGGTACATTTACAGCAGGTTCAGGTACAGTTGAATGGTATGCCGGCGGAGCACAGACATGTGCTGGTGTTACCTACAATAACCTTACAATTTCCGGTTCAGGTACCAAGACACTTGGAGGAGATGCAGCAGTAGCAGGCACTCTTAACCTGACCTCCGGTACCTTTGCCGTAGCCGGCAATACTCTTACTTTAAACGGACCGACTATTGCAGGCACACCTGTAAATTTATCGACAACATCATCATCAAGTCTGGTGTTTGGAGGTACATCTGCCGGTGTTTTGATACCGACAAGCGTTACTGATTTAAGCGGTCTTTCGATCACAAATACCAGTATTGTAACTCTGCAAAGCTCACTTACCGTCAGCGGAACATTCAATCCTGCCGGTGCCGGATTGTCAATTGGGGCAAACTTACTGACCCTAAATGGTCAGATAAATTGCGGAAGCCTTACCGGAGGATCGACTTCCAGCATTTTTATCGGAGGTTCAGGCTCCGCAAGTCTATCAGCAGTGACTTTAAATAATCTTACTGTTAACAGGGCAGTTTCTTTGTGCGGTAATCTTACAATCGGAAGTACTCTTACACTATCATCCGGTGCCTTAGCGGTTGGTGCCTATACCCTCACCCTTAACGGACCTGCAATTGCGGGAACACCTGCAAACCTGACAACAACCTCTTCTTCCAATCTTATTTTCGGCGGATCTTCCTCCGGTATTAACATACCTTCAAGTGTATCGAATCTGAGAGACCTGACAATCAACAATGCCAATGGTGTCACAATGAACAGTAGCATAATGCTGGCATCCAATGGAATCCTGACACTGACAAATGGTATCTTGCAGGCGGAAACCTTCACTTTAGGTGTATCTAATAATTCAATTGCGGCTATTGTAAATAATGCCGGTTCTTTTGTGAATGTTTCTTCAGGCAATCTCCAGAGAACACTTGCTCCAAATCTCAGCGGAACAGGAAATAATTACCTGTTCCCGATCGGAGAAAGCAATAATTATAAAGCAATTAATCTTATTGATGTAAATTCAGGATCCACAGGACCGGTTTTAAATGCTTCTGTTAATGCCACAGGAGCCACCACAGGTGACAATACGTCGATTGGCCCGGTAGATCCTCGTAACTGGGCACTTATAAATACAAACAGCGGAGATTTTACCAGTGCCAGCATCGAATTATATGAATCGGGGCTTGATGCAACAAAGACAATTGGTGTGTCATCAGCCATATCCGGAGTATATTCCTCGATTGGAGGAACAAGCGGGGCATCGTCAATTATTTCCCCGGTTATGCTTAGTCCCGGACCCTATTTTTGTATCGGGACAAAGATCATTTCAACTTATTACTCATATCAGACAGGGGCCTGGAATAATCCGGAAACCTGGACATTAGATCCCAGCGGTACACTTCAGATAGGTAATACTGTCCCCGGAAATGAAGCTAATGTTGTGATCCTTTCTGACCGGACTGTTACACTTCCGGGGAACATTTCCTCAGTAGGACTCGATATCACAATCAATAACGGAGGATTTCTTGATATTTCAACTTATGGGTTCACAAGTAGCCTTGCGGCACTTCGGGGGCAGGGAACATTAAAAATCGCATCAGCCGTTTTTCCTTCGGCAATGGTTAATTCTTTTGTAAATACCGGAGGAGGAAGCGTCGAATATTACAATTCTGCAAATTTCACCATGGTTGCGTCTCAGACAACTTATAATAATTTGATTATAAATGCACCAGGGATAATAGCCACACAATTAAGCAATATAACCCTAAACGGGAACCTTTACGTAAAAAATGGTACCTACAGGATAAATGACAATGCAGCTACAGCAAAACTTAACCTCACGATCAACGGTAATGTAACTGTCGACAATGGAGCAGTTATTGGGGTAGGAAACGGAGTAACCAATCCGGTAATTGGTGGTTCCGGAGGTACAGCACCATTTCTGAACTATTATCTGAATTTTCATACAGTTATTGTGAACGGTGACTTTACGAACAATGGTACGGTCAGCTTTACGAATCTTAATTACCCGATTTTCAATGCATTCCCTCCTACTGTTTCCGGCCCCACCTCCGGTGCAGCCTCGGTTTATTTTCAGGGAGCCAGCGACAATACACTTACCTGCAATGGAGTTACTACTTTCTATAACCTGATCCTCAATAAAGGAACCGATCAAACATATAAGCTGACTGTCAATTCAGCCAGTTATGGCAACTTCAGGCTTTATGGAGCAAATTCCTTAGCCACCGACGGTGCTGTAACGAGTAATCCGAAAGTGCGGAAAGCCTTATGGATCTATACCGGGACTCTTATTCTGAAAGGGAGCCTGATTGTACCCTCCCTGACGGAAGGTACTGTGGCAAATGCGGATTTTTATATTCCGGAAAATGGTTCATTTATGATTGATGGTGTGGATGTAATTGTACTTTCAACTGCTGACGATTACAGGGAAATAAATGTAGCATATTCGGTAGCGGCCCCTGATAATGCAACCATCGGGATCGGGACAGGAGGATACAGTGCCCTTAATTTATTCGGTAAACTCCAGATTAACAATGGATTTCTATCAACCCGTGAATCCGGAGGAATTATTACTTCTTCAATTGCGTCGGGTCGATTTATCATCAACGGCGGAACCATTGACGCCAAACAGCTGCTTTCAACCACTGGTTCAGCCTCCTATATTCAGAGTGGCGGATTATTTATCCTGAGGGGCCGTTTCCAGCGGACACCTTCTGCCTTCACATCAATTTCCAATCTTTCAGATGTTTCATTTACCACGCTCAATACTTCAAGAATTTTAAATGGAATAAATTCTTCCTACGGTTCTTTTAACCTTGAGAATCTGAATAATATCTACAGAGTTTCGGGCGGGACGATCCGTATTTACGATGTTACGGGTACTGCAGCCGGTGAACAGGAGGTTTTCGATGTCAAATCATCGTCATCAAATATCAATGTTACAGGAGGGACTCTTGAAATAATTCCGGTGACAGGAACCGTCCTGGCAGATGCAGCCAACTACCGGGTAAATACTACAGCTCCGTTATTTAATCTTACTATTAACAGGTTGAGCAGTTCATCCGTGGCAGGTTTGTCAGCTGCCCTGACAATACAAAATTATCTCAACCTCACTTCGGGAAGTCTTGCTGCAAACAATTTTAACCTGACGGTCGGAGGAAATGTCAATATAGAGAGTGGCACTACATACACTCCGGGAACCAATACAACCATTCTTAATGGAGCTGCTGATCAGACCTTAACTATTAACCTGGCCTCAGCCCTTTCACTATATGGTCTTAATATAAACAAACCAGCCGGAGTAAATTTAACTATTGCAGGCTCACAAGGTACCCTGAATATTACAAATAACTTTAATCTTACTCTTGGGACACTGAATGATGGAGGAAAAACTGTTAATATTTCAGGTAATATTTATAACTCAGGTGTTCATGCAGGAGCCGGAGCCATTGTTTTAAATGGTACATCAGTTCAAACAATTGACGGGGCAGGTATATTTCAGAACCTGACCCTAAACAATACTAATGCTGCTGCTGCGCCTGTATCTCTGTTGGCGAGAATGACAATAAATGGCGTACTCACTTTTTCACAGGATAAGCTTTTCAATATTGGTATTTACAATCTCTTACTTAATTCCACTGCCTCAATATCAGGCGGTGGATCGACCCGGTATTTGCAAACAGCTGGTAATGCCGGTGACGGTGGACTCACCAAGGTCTATTCGGCAATAACTCCTTTTACATTTCCAGTCGGAGCACCAACGTTGATTCCTGTAAGGGCAGTCAAATATACACCTGCAACAATTGGATTTAGTTCTTCTCCGGGAATATATGGTTCTATTACAGTTATACCTGTCGGTTATGAACATCCTGCCACGACAATAAACGGTCAGAGTCTTACATATTTCTGGAGGGTAAACTCATCAGGCTTTTCAGGATTAGGTACAAATTCCGTAACGCATTCATTTGCATATAGTCAATCAGATGTTGTCGGAACAGAGGGAAACTACATACCTTCTTTGTATGAAAGATCAACATATTTATGGTATAACGGCCAGTCCGCCAATATAAATACGGGTATAAATACTATTACAGACTGGTCTTCTCCCTCAAACAGCACAAATTTTATTGATGGCGATTATACAGCGGGAGATGCAAGTTTTGGAACGCCGGCAATTTACTACAGCCGGCAGTCGGGAGTCTGGTCAGCAACCGCCACCTGGTCATTGACCGGACATACTGTTAACAATCCTCCTGTTGCACCACCGGGAACAAATGATATTGTTATAATCGGTAATAATGATTCTATCTACCTTTCTAACGAAACTCCTTCCTTCCCGGTTAATGATAATAATCCTGCGGCATCGTATTACCAGCTGAACAAGGCAGTTGTGAGTTGTGCAAATCTTCAAATTGAAGCAGGGTCAGTTCTGGATGTCCAGAATAATCCCGGATGCTATTTCGGATCGGTGATAAGCCATCCTAACGGAAATGGGAAGATAAGGTTAACCACCAGAGATGCCACAAATTTTGATAATCCTGAACCATTTGTTTATCCTTCCGGTGACTTTTCAGATTTTAATGCCAACGACGGGATTTCGGAGTTTTACTCAATAAATCCTCAGTCCGGTACATATTTTATACTTCCTTCCAATACAAGCAGTTATGGGACTGTGATTCTGACTCCTTTGAGAGGTTCCAATTTAATTTTACCCAATCTACCTCTTGTTACGATACAGGGGGATCTTATCTGCAACGGCTCTGACGCTGATGCCTGGCTTGCGATGACCTGGAACGGTGAATATGGTGCAATAGTATCCAAAACAGTTAATGTAAGCGGTGATTTGCTACTGCTTGGCGGATCATTCGGTTTTATTTATAACGGAGCAACCTTGCAACGTATAAATATCACAGGGAATGTTTATGTTTCGCCAGGCTCAGGGATCGATGTATGGGGGTCGACAACCAATAATATAATGGCAATCAGCGGGAACCTGTATAACAACAGCGATAACTCAGTTGCTCCGTATGGAACACCAAGTCTTGTCAGGTTTGTCAATGGTGGTGACCGGTGCACCGTCATTTTTCAGGGTTCTAATTCATCCCTTGTAACTAATAATCCGGCGATAAGTACAACTCCGGTAACGAACTTCTATAATGTCACTGTAAATAAAGGGACAACCCCCGATTCAACAGTTACATGGAATGTTGGAGGAACACTGACAACACCGAGCGATAACTGGCTCACCCTTCAGAATGGAACTCTGGTATATAGCAGGACTGGCAACCTTAACATCTCCCAGGCAACAAACTTTACTATACCTGAAACTGCAGGATTGACAATTAATACTCCTTCGAATGTTTATATAGCCAATAATGCCTCAAACGGAAGGACATTATTCCTTTCAGGAAGGATGACAATTCTTAATGGTGGAGGGAATGTCTACGTGGGCCCGGCAGGCAATACTACAAATAATGCTGATATTGAATACTCTGGCAGCGGTACCTCTCGTCTCGATATCCAGGGAGGAAATGTGTTTGTTAATGGCCAGATCAGAAGACCTGTTGCCACTACAAACGGAATTCTGAATTATTCCCAGAGCGGAGGGAACCTATTCATATATGGTAATAATGCAACAGCCACCAAGGCAAAGTTGGAAATCCTGAACGACAGAAGTTCATTCTCAATGTCAGGAGGGACAATCACCATTGTTCGTGGTGGCGGCACCACATTCGGCGACCTTTATCTAAGGCCTGAGACTATATCCGTGACAGGAGGTACAGTAATATTTTCGCAGACACCGGCGGCAGGATCTGTAATCGATGCAGTTCAGAATTACTCTCTGGATGCAAATTTCCCTCTAAATGATCTTACTATAACCGGGAAGACAGCTGCAACTGCCAGAACAGCAACACTTAACCTGATGGTCAGTCCTCTTTCACTGGAAGGTTCTCTGACACTAAGCAATAATCAAAGTATCTTCAACACAAATAATTTAAATGTTTCATTAAAAGGAAATCTGGATAACAGCGGTACTTATAATTATGGAACCAACAGAACACTTTTCAATGGCGGGACCCAATCCATAACCGGGACAACTGCAACCAACTTCTTTGATCTTGATGTTTCAGCTGTTACATCTCTGTCTGCAAATGGAAGTTTTACAGTCTCACATGATTTAAATATTACCTCAGGGAACCTTGTACTTACTTCATCACTGATTACATTAAACGGGAACCTGACAAACAACGGATCTTTTACCGATGACAATACAACAGGAGGTGTGGCCCTTGCAGGAACGTCCCAACAGCAGATAACGGGAACAGGATCATTTGGCCGGCTTACAGTTAACAATGCTTCAGGTGCTAAACTAAATAATGATATAAGCCTCCAGAATGATCTTGTTCTTACAACCGGATTACTTGATATAAATAAATATCAACTTACACTTAGTCAGAACAGTTCAATATCAGGGACCTCTTTCAGTTCTTCCAAAATGATTAAGTCTGATGGTGTCAGCAGCAGCATGGGAGTAATGAAATTCTTCACAGCATCGGCTCAGAATTTTACTTTTCCTGTAGGTGTATCCGGGAAGTACACACCTGCAGTGTATACTATTACTTCCAGCGGGGCTGTAGGATCTATCAGGGTCAATCCTGTTGACGGGTGCAATCCAAGTATTACTGATCAGTCAAATGCACTTGGTTATTATTGGCATATAGAAAGCTCAGGAATTTCCGGATTTGATGCAGATCTGTTACTACAGTACCTGTCAGGTGATGTTGCAGGAACTGAAAGTGATTATGTTGCAGCAAGGTTGATCCTTCCGGGCAGCACATGGGATAAAGCGCCTCCTGGTCCTGCAACTGATAATGTAAATGAGACGAATCATCAGATAACTTTCCTCTATTCCGGAAGCAACAATCTCAATGGTGATTATACTGCCGGCAACGATTCAGCAATACCGGATGAGGTAGCCACCTACCAGACAAACAGCAATGGAGCCTGGTCGAATCAGGCAATATGGACCCCTGTCGGATCTTCTCCTCCATGTCCTCCGGGCGGACCCGTCGGAAGTAATGTAATTATAAACCATATTGTAACTACCGACATTAATTTCATTTCGGTTCTAAATACAACAATTAATAATGAGATAAGAGTCGTTTTACCGACATACGGCCATAACCTTGGATATGTTGATGGTAACGGAAAGCTATACCTTGATGACGGGAATCTGCCAGGCGGTGTTTATACTGAGTTTTTTAACTGCTCCGGAAACGGAACTGTTGAATATGGGGGTTCAGGATCATATATAATTGTTGGAAGCCAGCTAAACAGCTTACCCAATCTCTTTTTTACCGGATCAGGCTTAAGGGTATTACCTGTTACGGATCTGATCATTTGTAAAAGACTGGTTATAGACGGACCTGCTCTCGATAACAGTGTTAATAACAGGAAGATTACTTTGCTCGGAACTATTGAAAGGTATAATTCAGGGAGTTTTAATAGCGGCACCGGTTCATCACCTTCATCAACAGTTATTTTTGGAGGAACGACTCTTCAGACTGTTGGAGGTCCAACCGGTGATTTTTCAGGAACTAATAAATTCAATAATATCGAGATAAGTAATCCCGCAGGGCTTAATATTGGTACTAATGGATTGATTGAAGTAAACAATCAGTTATTGCTGACAAACGGAATTATCGGAACCAGCTCTGCCAATCGTCTAGTACTGTTAAGCACTTCTGTATCATCTGTTTATCCAACCGGGGGATCTTCCATATCTTTTGTAGACGGACCTCTTACCAAAAATCAGGTCAATGGAGATTCATTTTTATATCCTATTGGCAAGGGAATTGTTAAAAGCCATAATTTCACCCTTACCTCGACCAGTGGATCTACTTTACCCTGGACTGTATTATATTCCCGGCCCAATCCAACCGCTACTTCTTTAAATCCTCCCCTTCAGGTATGCAATACCCTTGAATACTGGAGTGTCTCTTCAACAACCGGTGTAACTGGAAAGGTTAAAATTGGCTGGGATCCTTTAAGTGATCTCACCCCATTGATGACTTTGAACGGGATTACAGATATGAGAGTTGCAGTCTACAATTCAGGCTTCTGGGAAGAGCTGGCATCGGTTACATCGGGTGACAATTACAACGGTGACGTGGAAACTTTAAATAGTATTTCAGTATCTGCAACTCCCAGAGATTTTACAACCGCCAGTGTCAGCGGGACTCTGGCAAGAGCTTCATTTTCCCCGGCAGGTCCGGTTTGTGGAGATGCCGGTATTCCTGTCAGCTTCGTGTCATTCAATCCTATAAATCTGAATTATATACTCAGTTATTCAATTAATAATGTTGCCCAGACAGACATAATTGTAACTACACTCCCATATACAATGCCGACTCCTGTTTCAGGTACGTATCGTCTTACCGGATTCAGGTTCAATAACGGTACCGGAATTGGAGTTGTGGATGTCACTCCCATAATCGTTTATGCTACTCCTGTAACAGCAAATGCAGGTTCAGATCAGTCACTGTGTGGTGTCTCCTCGACAATTCTGGCAGGTAATAGTCAGTCTCCAAATTCAGGATTATGGACAATTGTCAGTGGTGCCGGGGGTTCATTTGTGAACAGTGTTCAGTATAATACAGTTTTCAATGGTATTCTCGGTACTACCTACACCTTACGCTGGACAATAAGCAACGGGCCCTGCTTCTCATCAGACGAAGTCATCATTTCCTTCCCGGTGGTAGCTTCAACACCCGATGATTTCACCTCTGCTCCGCCACAGGCCTGTCAGGGAATCGGTGGTTATGTTTATACAGTACCTTTTGTTTCAGGTGTAAATTATAACTGGTCATATAGCGGAACGGGACATACTATAAACGGGACAGGTAATTCGGTAACAATCGATTTTGCTTCAAATGCAACCAGCGGAACTTTAAGTGTTACTGCAACCAACGACTGTGGTACAAGCGCTCCAAGGACAACCGCCATTTCGGTACCATCTGCCGGATTCAGTTATTCGGGTACTCCATATTGCCAGAACGCAGCAAATCCTGGTCCCACATTAGATATTGGCAGCCAGGCCGGAACTTTTTCTTCCACTGCAGGACTGGTATTTGTAAGTGCCCTGACCGGACAAATTAATCTCCCGGCCAGCTCTTCAGGCAATTATGTTGTAACAAATACAGTGGATGTTGCGGGATGCGGTACATTAACAGCTACAAGCCCGGTTACGGTTTCAGCATTGACCTGGACAGGATCTTCGGGAACTAACTGGAATGATGCCGGGAATTGGTCGTGCGGATATGTGCCATATGCGACAACTCATGTTCTGGTACCTGCTGTAACTAATAAACCTCTCCTTACAAGTGGTTCTTCGGGAACTGTTAATAATTTAACAATTGATGCGGGCTCATCCCTGACGATTACAGGAAACACAATTCAGGTCTCAGGAAGCATAATAAATAATGGGGCATTCAATGCCTCTGACGCGACAATCGGGTTTAATAGTTCAATTGCCCAGTCTATCCCTGCAAACACGTTTGCCGGCAATACAATTAAGAACCTTACTATTAACAATTCCTCAGGAGTAACTCTGCAAGGACCACTGAATATTACCAATATTGTAAATATACAAAGTGGGACACTTGCATCAGGCGGAAATTTAACTCTGGTCTCATCAGCATCAGCGACAGCCTTGATAGATGGTTCCGGAGCCGGTAATGTTACCGGAAACGTTACGATGCAGCGTTACCTTCCCTCTGCATTCGGATATAAATATATAAGTTCTCCATTCCAGGCCGCTACTGTCAATGAACTAAGTGATGATATCGACCTTGGTGCTTCGTTCCCAACACTTTTCAGCTATAATGAAGGCAGTTCGACATCAGGCTGGGTGGATTACATAACTACTGCCGATCCGCTTAGCAGGCTGCTTGGATATGCTGCAAACTTTGGATCATCAGGAGTCCCGTTTACCGTTGATATTACAGGTAGCGTAAATAATGGCCCCCTCTCAATAACCTTATACAACAATAATAACCCATATACGCTTGGTTTTAACCTTGTTGGTAATCCTTACCCTTCACCCGTCGACTGGGACGCGGCTTCCGGATGGACCAAGACAAATATTGACAATGCTCTTTATTACTTTAAGGCCAGTACAACCGACGAGTATGGAGGAACTTACAGTACTTATATTAACGGAATTTCGAGCGACGGTCTTGCTACAGCCATAATTCCTTCAATGCAGGGATTTTTTATACACGTTTCCGATGGTTCGTATCCCGTGACAGGTACATTAGGGTTAAATAACAGTGTGAGAGTCACTGATCTTACGCATCCTTTTGTGAAATCGGAAGAAAAGAGCCAGTTACCCCTGATTCGGTTAGGAGCAGCTTTTGCTGATGCTCCTGGCTCCACAGATCCTATGGTAATCTATTTTGATGAAAAAGCAGAAGCAGGTTTCGACACATACCTCGATGCAAGAAAGCTTATGAATACTGATTACGATGTACCAAATCTATACGCATTTGATACTGACGGTACAAAATTATCCATTGACGCTCTGCCTGCAAACCAGGATTCAATTTGCAGAATACCGCTTGGCCTGAAGATTTATATCGATGGTGACATTATATTCAGGATAATTGATCTGGCTGAGGATCTTCCTTGGGAGAAAATTTACTTGACTGACATGGTATCTGGCACTGAAAATGACCTTCTTAATAATAAAGAATACACGATTAATCTGAAAGCTGGCGAATATAAGAACAGATTTTTCCTTAACCTTATGAGAGAAGGAGTTAAACCACCGGATACCACTTCAAGTAATGATCCATTTACTGTTTACAGTACACACGGAATCGTTAAAACTTACATTAATACTGACAAGGTTGGTTCAGGATTGCTATCAATTTATAATCTTACAGGTAGAGTCCTGCTTTCTAAAAGAATTTCAGATTCAGGTTATTATGAGTTCATTCCGGGTTTCAAGAATGGTATCTATATTGTCAGATTTGCATCGAAAACATATATTGGTTCCAGAAAAATATTTATAGAGAACAGATGATATCATCCAAAACAAGCGACTTCTGGTTGCGGATTATTTTTACAATACTGCTGGGTTTGATTTATTCACTATCCTCTGAGTTAAAGGCACAGGAACCACCTCCGCGCCCGATCAGAATAAATGCAACCGCCCAGGGTCTAAGCTTTGGTGCATTTTATCACGGTGCCAGCGGCGGGACTGTGGTGATTACTCCGGCAGGTGCCCGTTCTTCAACAGGTGATGTAGTTCTCCTTTCACTCGGGATTCCTTTTTCCGCCGCACTATTTCAGGTACGTGCACACCGAGGAACAGTGATTTCTATTCTCAATGGTCCGGATACAATACTTTCAGGTACTCCGTCAGGAACAATGTCACTTCATATCGGGAGTTCCAATCCAGCATCGCCATTTGTTTCGAATGTTAATTTCAATGTCGTAATACCGCTTTACATCGGAGGGATTCTTACAGTTGGCAATTCTGCTGCCAATCCCCCTGGCAGTTACACTGGTACTTTCGACGTAACTATTGTCAGGGAATAAAACAGGATTATTAAATTAAGTGAAAGAACAAAATGACGGTTATACAAGCATACTCCAAAGTTCCTCTTAAAGGATGTATGCGTTTTATTATGAACCGTTATTTCGCTCTTTTATTTATCCTTTTGCTCTTTCCCGGAATAGAGAAACTCTATTCACAGGATCTTCCGGAATACGATGAGATTTCTGTTTTTCTTGAGATCCCCGGCATTGGAGGGGGAGAGATCAATGCCCTCATCAAGGGTGAGGAATTGTATCTGCCGGTTACAGACCTGTTTGATTTTCTTAAGATAAGAAACGTCCCTTCACCCGGACTTGAGACCATCTCGGGATTTTTTGTAAATCCTGAAGCAAAATACATAATAGACAGGACAAAGAACCAGATTGTTTATCAGAATAACACATTCAATCTTGTAGCAGGCGACCTGATAAGGACTGAAACCAGTCTTTACATGAGATCATTGTATTTTGGGAAGGTGTTTGGTCTTGAATGCAAATTCAGTTTCCGGGCTCTTTCGGTGAACATTACAAGCAAGCTTGAATTGCCATTGATCCGTGAAATGAAGCAGGAAGAGATGAGGCGTAATATCGCGCGTCTCAAAGGTGATGTACAGGCTGATACAACTATCGGCCGTACTTATCCGTTTTTCAGGTTCGGAATGGCCGACTGGGCAGTTACATCGGAACAGGAGATAAACGGCAAATCCGATACCAGGCTGAATCTGGCTCTCGGGTCAATGGTAGCTGGAGGAGAAGCAACAGCTTCATTATACTATAACAGCACAGATCCCTTTACAGAAAAACAGCAATACTACTTGTGGCGTTATGTCAACAATGATTTTGCCCCGTTAAGACAGGTTATGGCAGGTAAGATCCGGACAAATGCCATTTCCTCTATCTATAATCCTGTCGTTGGTATACAGCTTACAAATACTCCAACCACCTACAGGAGATCATTCGGTACATATACACTTAGCGATAAAACAGAGCCCGGCTGGATCGTTGAGCTCTATGTGAATAGCGTTCTCGTAGATTATATAAAAGCCGATCCTTCAGGCTTTTTTAGCTTTCAGGTTCCCCTGGTGTATGGTAACTCAATTGTAAAACTAAAGTTTTTCGGCCCCTGGGGTGAGGAACGCAGCAGGGAACAGAACATTTCAATACCATATAATTTTCTCCCCGAAAAGACTCTTGAGTACACATTTAGCGCCGGTATAGTTGAAGATACTTCCGCGAGCAGGTTTTCAAGGGCCAGTATTAGTTATGGCGCTACAAAAAGCCTGACTGTTGGCGGTGGAGCTGAATATCTTTCATCTGTGACATCCCAGCCATTCATGCCATACGTAAATGCATCCCTCAGGGTAACCAGCAATCTCATCCTTTCCGGCGAATTTGCACCGGGGGTAAGGACAAAGGGCACCCTATCCTACAGACTCCCGTCAAACCTGCAGTTCGACGCCTATTATACATTATATGATAAGGATCAGAAGGCTATTTTCTATAACTACCTGGAAGAGAGAAAGGCCACATTGTCAATACCTCTTAAAATTGGCAAATTCTCGTCATTCCAGCGATTCTCATTTAATCAGATCGTCCTCCCTGCCTCAAAATATACCACAGCTGAATGGTTGATCTCAGGATCCGTTTTTGGAGTAAGCACAAACCTTACCACTTATGCACTTTTCGTTGAAAATGGAAAACCTTACCTCTACAGCAATCTGGCCCTGGCTTTTAGACTTCCGGGAGGATTTATTTTCATGCCTCAGACCCAGTACGGCTTTACAGAGAACAAATTGTTCTCGGCAAAGGCCAGACTTGAAAAACGCGTTATAAAAAACGGGTTTATGAATCTGTCGTATGAACAGAATTTCAGAAATAACCTCAGACTGGCGGAAGCAGGATTTCGATATGACTTCTCATTTGCTCAGGCAGGTACTGCAGTCAGGCAGTACAATAATAAGACAAGCTTTATTGAATATGCAAGAGGAAGTCTGATTAATGACAGAAAAACAAAATATCTTGGAACCGATAACCGACCCAATGTAGGAAGAGGCGGGATAACAGTGATTCCGTTCCTCGATCTGAATACCAACGGTAAAAAGGATCTCGGCGAGCCTAAGGCCCCGGGCCTCAACCTGCATTCAAACGGAGGACGTGTTGTTAAAAACGACCGTGACACTACCATAAGGATACTTGGATTGGAGCCTTATACAAGCTGCTTCATAGACCTTGATCCCAACAGTTTCGATAATATCTCCTGGAGATTAACCAGAGAGACATACAATGTTGCAGTTGATCCTGATATATTGAAGACAATTGAAGTACCTGTTATTATTGCAGGTGAAGCTACGGGCTTTGTCTTTCTTGAAAGTGATGGAGAAAAGAGAGGACAGGGCCGTATAGTAATAAGATTCTTTGACAGCAGACTTAAACCTGCAGGAAAGACAATTACTGAAGATGATGGTTATTTCAGTTATTTTGGCCTCACATCAGGGACATATACAGTCAGCATCGATACCTCCCAATTGAGAAAACTCAATATGACTTCAGATCCAGAGGCTCTGCAGTTCATCATCGAAGGTGGAATTGACGGGGATATAGCTGACGGACTGGATTTCGCACTAAAACTGGTACAGATTGATACTTCAATGGCGATCCCTGCTGTTCCGGAGTTACTTGTTGTACCTGAAGTACCCGCTGTCAAAAAGGATACAACCTATATGATCCTCCATGAAATGACAGAGGAGGTCTATACAATAACCGAGGACAGCTGGGCCATCCAGATCGGTGCATTCAGGAGCAAATCATATGCCGAAGGGTTCCAGAGGATGCTTGAGCGTGAGCTTGGCAAGGATGTTCAGATAACAATCGAGGGCGACTTTTACCGCGTCAGGATACTTGACCTTCCATCCCGCGAAGAAGTGGATGAAAATATTGTCAAGCTCAATAAACTGGGATTCAAGGAACTCTGGATAATCCATCTGCTGGCCCGTCAGCAGCAAAGATTGCTGATCACCAGAGAAGATTCCCTTGCAAGAATAAAAGAAAATCTTTTTGAGAGGGAAGCTCCGTTGACCCCTGCCGAAAGAGCTGAAATGCAACTGAATGCTTTCCGTCTCAGATCTGATGCTGCAGAGCTCAGGAGAATGCTTTCAGCTCCGCTGGATAAGAAGATTGAAATGGATGTCAGCGGGAAATATTATACACTCGAGACACCTGAAGGATACATACTTGATCCGACTGCTCTCGAGGCAATTAAAGGCCTGATGCCTGCATACGGCCGTCTTGAAATGGACGATAAATGGATGGAGAGGGCAATGGCAATTATTGCTGAGGAACCGGTTGTAAGAGAACCGGTAATAATCGACAGGGTTCAGGTAAGGCCTGATGTGTCTCTCAGGGTGACTGAGGAGCAGCCGAGGGTACTCATTTTCACAGAAAAGCCTGAGGTGAAGGAACCGTCAATAGCCCTGCAGGTTGCAATATTTGTCAGGGAATCGCAGGCATTGCGTGCCCAGAAAAGAATAATGTCGAAACTTAACCTGCCCGTTGAAATAGTAAAACAATTCGAATACTATCATGTAATTGTTACAGGATTCTATTCACGGGAAGAGACTTTCCCATATTATCCCGAACTGGCCGGAATCGGCTATCCCGGGATAACACTTATTGAAAACTACAAAAGGAAAAAATAAATTAGACCTTAAAAGGGCTCATATCAATAATTAAATGGTTGTCGCTTGACTTTGGCATCAGGATAGAATAAATTTATAGTTTTATTCCTTGTGGCGCGATGGTTGGAAACCTGAAAGATCCTGTTCAGTTCTGGCAGGAACTTAAGCAGAGAAAGGTTGTACGTGCAGCGACTGTGTATATCGCCGGAGCATTTGCACTGCTTCAGGCTGTCGATATGATTTTCCCCCGAATCGGCCTTCCATCCTGGACAGTAACCCTTATTATGATCTTACTGGCCGCCGGGCCGATTGTAGTTATACTTCTAACCTGGATCTATGAAATAACACCTGAAGGTCTAAAGAGAACCAAATACCTGGAACAGCGTGGAGATGAGGATAAACAAAGAGCAGATTATGTTGTTGCAGGCTGGGAATCGACCATGTCACAATCGGGCGAGGAACTTAAATCCTATGACAATGCACTTTATTCTGAAACCGCAAGGAAATCCGTAAAGAAAGGCAGGATTTACAGCTACAGTTCAGCGGTTGTCATGATTGCAGTCCTTATCCTTTTTACATTTTCAAGCGCGAATACCGTTCCATTTGCAAAACGCGACTGGGTAGTAATTACCGACTTTGAAAACCTTACAAGTGACCCCGTCTTTGATAAATCACTTTATACTGCCTTTACGCTTACTGCCAATCAATCGAGGTACATTAATGTTTTCCCGAGATCGAGAATGATTGAAACACTTACCAGGATGAAGCGCAATATTAACGATCCGGTCGATGACAAAACAGGAAGGGAAATAGCTGCAAGGGAAAATATTGACATTTACATAGTGCCAAGTATAAGCGAAGTCGGGAATAAATATGCTATTGCGGCAAAAATAATGGACTCCGGATCGGGAAATCTTTTAAGATCGGAATTGCTGAATGCTGAAAACAAGGATGAAATCCTTTCTGCCCTGGACGTGCTCAGCAAAAGAGTCCGTCGCAACCTTGGTGAATCGAGATACAGGATTGCTTCACAGGATAAGCCTTTGAAAAAAGTGACAACTTCATCCCTGGAGGCTCTGAAAATATACTCCCAGGGTATAGACCATCATCTGATGATGGATTTTGAAGGTGCCAGAAAATATTATGAAAATGCATTGGAGATTGATACCGGTTTTACATCGGCAAAAGCATCTCTGGGGAATCTTCTGATTGAGAGATTTGACCCGGAAAAAGGACGTGAACTGCTTTCCCGGGCAGTTAAATCTGTTGATAAACTGACAGAACGGGAAAGACTTGGAATACTGACCCTCTATGCCGTAAATGTCGAGAAAAACCTCCCTAAGGGCATAGAATATGCAAAGATGCGCATAGAATTATACCCCGACGATGCAACAGCCCGCAATAATCTGGGATGGTATTACTTTAATGAAGGCCGGTTAGAGGAAGCATTGGAAGAATATAAGGCAACCGTCCGGATCTTTCCGGATATGGCGTTTCCCTATGGCGGAATTATCTGGATCTATCTTGAAAAACTTGGCAATATGGATTCCTCTTTGGTATGGGCTGAAAAAATGATTTCCGATAATCCGGAAAATCCCTGGGGCTATTTCTATCTGGGATCTTCCTGTCTTGGAACTGACTCCCTCTCAAAAGCTGTATCGGCTTTCAGGAAAGCGTATGAACTAAATCCCGGCCTTTTGATGAATTCCTACCGCCTGGCCCATGTCTGCCGGATTCAGGGACGCTTCAGCGAGGCAACAGATATTTTGAAAAAAATCAGGGAAAGCAACAGAGAGGAGGCTTCTGCACTTTATGACCTTGGCATTAATTATGAGTCTATGAACAACAGGGAGGAAGCCTTAAAGTACTATTCAGAATTTAAGGGAATAGCAACCGGAGAATGGAAGAAAACCTACCCGGATATGCCCGAAACTTATTTAGCAATTGGAGCAATAAATGCACGTCTGGGTGATATGGAGCCTTCAGTCAAGGCACTTCAGAAAGCAATTGAGCTGAACCCGTCAAAACATGAGAAATTTGCAGAACTGCTCTGCCTTCAGGGCAAAATCCCGGAAGCCATCGGCGAGATTGAGAAAGCTCTTGCAAATGGCTATCGCGATCTGGTCTGGCTTAAAATTAATCCCGATTACAAGGCACTTCAGGACGAACCCGGTTTCCGCGCCCTCCTGAAGCAATATTTTAACAATTAATCCCGTTTCGTTCCTCTCCCTTTCCACCCATCTCCCCCTTTCCCATTCTCCCCTTCCCCCTTTCTCCCATTCGTCACTCCAGGGCAATCCTGCATCAACGATTTTTTTGTAATTTCGAAGGGATTTCTTTTCACTCCATTATAGCTTATGCCGAAAATTGCAATTATTTCCCCCAGTGTGCGAAAAGGCCGGAAAAGCCATAATGTCGCCCTCTATTTCCTGCACCTCTTTAAAGAAATGAATCTTGCTGAACCCGAAATACTCGATCTGCTGAAATACAATTTCCCGCTTTTCAATGAGCGGCTGAAATACCAGGAATCGCCTTCATCAGGGGCATTGGAATTCGCTGATAAAATCAGGAGCGCCGACGGAGTGATAATAATCTCACCAGAATACAACGGTGGTGTTCCTGCAAGCCTGAAAAATGCCGTCGACCTGCTGATTGATGAATGGAATCGCAAACCGGTGGCGTTTGTGACAGTCTCCGACGGAAATTTTGCCGGCACCCAGGCAATCATTTCACTTCAGTTCTCACTCTGGAAGCTTGGAGCAGAAACTATCCCGGGGCCTCTCCGGATAGCGAATATCATATCTTCCTTTAATGATTCCGGTATCCCCTCAGAAAAACCGGCAATGGATAAAAGAGCTTCCGCGTTTGTCAGAAATTTTCTGCGCCGGATTGATCCGATGAATCAGTAACCTGACGAGCCGGGGTAGTGAGATTATGATTTTCTATTACCTTTGGGGTTTATCTTCCTCAATGAAAAGAAGCCTTTTTGCTCTCCTTGTCTGTATGATACCTCTGTCGGTGCTGCCGCAGAAAGTTGCAGTACAGATAACAAGGACATTGAATGCTTCAGTTTCAGAATGGCAGATCCTCGATGAAAATCTCATCTCCGTGATTTCAGGAAATGATTATCCTGGAAAAGAAGCAACTGTGGCTTTTTCACTTGAGGCCGATAAAAGATATTTCATGCTTATCTCCATATCTGAAATAAATAATTCTGACACGAGTCTCTTCTCCCTTCTGATCAATAATGAATCGATAATGCGTATTGACCCGGATATCGGATCCGGTGATCATTTCCTGCCTTTCTTTACCGGGGTTAAAGCTGATGGCGAAGCAAAGATAACCGGAGGGACAAACGCTGACATATCTTCATTCCCCTGGATGGTATTCATTGAAGCAGGGGATTTTACATGCGGCGGTTCGATAATTGACGACCGGTGGATAATTACAGCCGCTCACTGCACAAGGGATGATTATAACGTTAGAATACCGGCATCATCATTTGATGTTGTCGTTGGCGCCAATAATCCAAGAAACCCCCTCCAGGGCAAAACTTACAAGGTAAGCGAGGTGATAGCTCATGAATCCTTTGATATCTCCACTCTCGAGAATGATATTGCCCTTCTGAGATTAACGTTGCCCGTCGATTATCCGAATGCCGTGCCAATAAAGCTGATAGCATCACTGGATGTTGCAGCTGGAGCAACTGCTCCCGGTGTAATGTCGTGGGTTACCGGATACGGGATCACCAGCGTCGACCCCGTAATCTATCCCTCCACCCTCCAGAAGGTCCAGCTGCCAATAGTGTCCAACTCTCAGGCTTCTTCAGTATGGCCCGACATACCGTCAACAGACATGATGGCCGGATACCGCGACGGCAACAAGGATGCCTGCATCGGCGACAGCGGAGGTCCGCTGGTAGTTCCGGTTGCGGGAGATTACAAGCTTGCCGGACTTGTAAGCTGGGGAAGCGGCGACTGCGATACCTACGGCGCCTATACACGCCTGTCGTTGTTTGAATCGTGGATCACTTCAAAAACCGGGATAGAGATTACATTCACAGCCCCTGTTCCCCAGGGTGATGCCGTGGTTTGTGCCGGAACATCGCGGAGCGATTATCATGCCGCTTCAGTGCCCGGGGCAACTGCTTACAACTGGTCACTGCTGCCCGAAGAAGCCGGAGTTATTTCCGGCAGTTTTGAGAATATATCAGTTTCCTGGAGTCCCGGATTTACTGGTCCCGTAAGAATTAATCTGCTTGTTACCCGCAACGAGGATATCTCCTATCCTTCAGGACTTGATGTCAATGTTGCAAAGCTTACCAGGCTTATAAGCCAGCCTGCCGATTCTGTTATGTGTGCTGAAAAGCCTGTTGAACTGAAGGCAGTGGCTGAAGGATTCAACCTGATATACAACTGGTACAAAAACGGGGATCTCCTTAGCTCGGGCCCGTCAGGCGTAATAAACATACCGGAGGCCTTGATTGAAGATTCGGGCGAATATTTCTGCGAAATCCAGGGAGCCTGCGGCAATGCGGTTACAGGCACGAGTACCCTGATCGTTTTGCCTGTTACGAAAATCAACAGTATTAACCCCGATACCGAAATCCCCTTTGGCGGCGATCTGACTCTCGATGTAACAACGGAGGGGCATAACCTTGTTTACCAGTGGCTGAAGGATGATTACCCCGCTGATCAGGGCACCTCCTCAACTCTTGTGCTCCGGAATATGAATGCAAATGATATCGGCCTGTACCAGGCGAAAGTTACCGGAATATGCGGAACAGTAAATAGCAGGAAAGTCTATGTTTATGTAAAAAAGAGAGAATATTCAGGGGAGCCTGAGGTATTTGTATGGCCAACAATTGTGAACGGTGAGTTCAATGTTGCAGTCAGTAATGACAATGCCTACAGTATACTGATTCACAGTACAATCGGAAAGCTATTGAGGAAAAACGATAATTGCCGTTTCCAGTCAACCGTAAATACAAGTGATCTCCCTTCAGGGATTTATATTGTCACAGTTTACAACAACTCCATGAAGAGATCTTTCAGGGTTATAAAGAAATAAACCGGACCCACTGACCATGAAGGAGACTCTTCCGTCAGTTACATCACTCAATATCAATCAGGTACCTATACAATTCGCTTTTCGTTGAGAGGATGACTGTGGTTGTTGAATCAAAAGTCTTTTCAAATGTCTCCATCGACTTCATGAAGCTGTAGAGGTTCCTTGAAGATGCGGACTGGTTATAGGCACCTGCATAGACAGAAGTTGCCCTGGCATCAGCCTGGCCCCTAATCTCCTCGGCTTTCCGGTATGCTTCCGATTGAATGGTTTTAAGATCCTTTTCCTTTTCACCATTGATCTTTGAGGCCTCTCCGGCACCTTCTGACCTGAACTTTTCGGCAATTCGGAACCGTTCGCTTTTCATCCTTTCATAAACCTGAGTTTTAACCTCCTCTACATAGTTGAGACGCTTAAGCCTGACATCAAGTATTATAATTCCAAGGTCGCTGGCTTTCTGATTGGCCGATTCAAGCATGAGCTTCTGAATATCGAGCCGTCCCGTGGTGATATCCGAAAGTGTGTCGCCAACCTCTTCCCCTATCGTACCGGAGGGTGTAGGAACCCGGTTGACTGAGCGAACCACCTCTTCGAGATTATGATTGGCTATATAGTCGCGTGTCTCCCCGTCAAGAATATCCGACAGCCTGGATAACGCACCCCTCTCGTCGGTAAGCCTCTTGAAAAACTGCAGAGGATCGGTTATCTGCCACCTTGCATAAGCTTCCACGAAAATAAATTTCTTATCCTTTGTCGGGAGCTGGTTAGGATCACCATCCCATTCCATGAACCTCTTTTCAAAATAATTGGTCTTCTGAATGAACGGGACCTTTAATTTCAACCCTGGGGTAGTCCTGGCTTCCCCAACAGGCTTGCCAAACTGCGTAATAACTACCTGCTCAGTCTCCGTTACCATAAACACTGAACTCAGGGTCACAATCAGAACTGCAATCAAAATGGCAATCTGGATTATTATTTTCTTCTGTTTCATCATAATATAATTTTGATTTTAATGGTATGATGGAACCGCACATGATTGAAAAGTTATATTCATTAAGTGTTTGAGTTTGAATTCAATCATGTGGGTTTCATAGTTCCTGGTTATTTTTTATCAATTTGCATTTGAAGAAGCGGAAGGACATTATTACCTTCCTCATCGGTTATGACTTTGTGTCCCAGTTTCGGGAGTACACTTCCAAGTGTCTCAAGGTAAAGTCTTCGTTTCGTTACTTCCGGAGCTTTAACATACTCCTTATATAATGCATTGAAACGGTTAGCTTCTCCCAGGGCATTGTTTACCCTTTCCATTGCATAGCCCTCTGCCATTTGAATTGTTTCCTCAGCCTGTCCCCGAGCTCTTGGAATAATCTTATTATACTCAGAGCGTGCCTGGTTTATCATGGTCTCTTTCTCCTGCTGAGCCTGATTCACCGCATTGAATGCATCCTTGACAGGATCAGGAGGATTTACGTCCTGGAGTACCACCTGCTCAATGGTGATCCCCAGGGAGTATTCAGTACACAATTTCTGTATCTCCTCCTGCACGCTTATAGCTATTTCGGTCCTTCCTACCGTTAGAACCTCGTTGACAGTCCGGTCGCCGACGATCTGCCTCATGCAGCTCTCGGAAATATCACGCATAGTACCGATAGGGTCCCTTACCCTGAAAAGAAACTTGTAGGGTTCATCAATTCTGTATTGGACAACCCATTCCACATCGGCAAGGTTCAGATCGCCGGTCAACATTAACGATTCATCAGTGGTACCACTCTTGGAGTATTGAGATTGAATTCCAGTACTTGTTGTACGGAAACCAAACTCCTCCTTCTGCTGGCGCTCGACAGCTACTTTATAAACCCTTTCAAGTATTGGAAATTTCAAGTGAAGGCCAGAATCTTCTGATCTGACATACTTTCCAAATCGTGTTATAACACCGAGTTCCTCTGGCCTGATCTGGAAAAACGTAGACCAGAGTAAAATGATCCCAATTATACCCGCCACGACGTACTTATAGTTTGTAAGATACTTCTTCCATTCAGGTGGCAGGTCGTTCCTGCTAAATTGATTATAAGCCATTTATGTGAGTTTTAATGTGTATACACAAAGATAGCATAAAAATCGGGGTTCAGGGTTCTGGAGTCACTAATGACCAGATAATATTTGAACTGGTTATGAGGTTCTTCGCTTCAATTTGTTCCGCTCTGAATGACAGCTGTATGAATTTTGAGAATCCCACAAAATCTGATCAAAAGAAATTCCTGATTCGTCAAAAAGGATCAGATTCGAATCTTTATTTTGCCGTCCTTATATCTTGCTGATCTACTGTATGATATGATGCAGTCTGTCCCGTAACCGGATTTTCCCCGCAGGATTCAGGTAAATATTCTGCCTGTTTTGACGAATTGGCCCGATTCTGATGTAAAGGGCCCTCATATGTAAGCAATGCCCCGGAATCAGTTGACAAACGGATTGGAAACAGTTCGCATTCGCCCTCTGATTGGGCTTCTGCTGCTTGCAGGCATTCGGCTGCCAGAGTACATTTACCATTATAAAAATATGAAAAAATGGCAACTGTTTCAAACCCCGGTAACGAACAAGCAATTAATGAATCTGTATTGAATCATCCCCACAGGGATAAAACCACCCATGGTATTTCAGGATTCTTTCCTGCGATCGTAAACATGATCGCAGAGGATGGCGGCAGTTTCTTCAATTATCTGAAAAAACTCGGGCTTTCGAGGGAAAACAATCTGGTTGTCCTTTCATCGAGGTATCATTATTTTTATGACGAAGATGAGCTGAAGAATGTCAGGACACTGATAAATCTGAGAAAGCTCAACCTTATCAAGTATCTCGAGGAGTTTTTATTCACTCTGGTTCAGGTGCTTCCTCCTGATACCACATTCATCGGATGCTTCAGCGACTGCTCTCCCTCCGGAAACAACAGGGCATCGATGCTTAATCCAATCAGGCTCCTGAAGCAAAAGGTCAGCAGTCTCGATTTCATTGGTGAAAAGAGTATGAGCAGGGACAAAGTCGCTGCAATTCTCGAATCATACGGTTTTAAAATAACCAATATGACCGAGATTAACGGCCTTACCTATTTCTGCTCCAGGAATGTACGGAAACCTGCAAGGATGAGGGCTTAGGCACTCTCAGCCCTAATATTTGCTGTCATATCCCATTTCCCGCTCCTTTCCGGCAGAGATCCAGCCCGGAAGTATTGTTTCAATGAAGATCTTCTTTTCCTCCCTGAATTTCTTCATGTCAAGTCCGATATACTCCTGTGCCTTTGCCTTTGTGCTGATGTCGGGGTAAGGGACCTCCTTGTTATAACCGAGCGAAGCCAGAAGCCTTGCAAGTTTAACCCTTGCCTCCTGGGCCCCGGCAATGCCGCCGGAAATTATCCTGCCCATTTCAACCGGAGAGTGAAATGAATTTCCATGTCCGGCAGCTGAAAAATCCCATCTCCATTGCGCATGCCTTATATCGTTGAGAATATCTTTCATCTGTTCCTCAGTAGCGCCTTTATCCCATGCGGCTTTCGCTTCGATATGGCACCTTACAAGCAGTGTTTCCAGGATATTGCGGTTTTCAATTATCTTATCCTGCCGCGAATAAACATCCCTGATAAGATTTTCCGTTTCTTCGCGGTGGCACACCTGGCATGAACCGGAAATATTATTCAGCGGGCTCTGCAGATCATGGTTCGTGAATTTAAGCCCCCCTTCGGTCATAAACGGCATATGGCAGTCGGCGCATGAAACTCCCCTTGAGGCGTGTGTTCCTGTCAGATAAACCTCATAATCGGGATGCTGGGCTTTCAGCATAGGAGCCCTGCTCAGTGCATGCGTCCAATCAGTAAAACCGGCTTCATCATAGTATTTTTCAATATCCTCTGCTGA
>Ga0105106_10000595_pt1 | contig 25561 bp, 24 predicted proteins | sample PPLLaktember2015_5_FD_79109 | JGI IMG/M metagenome (GOLD analysis project Ga0105106, IMG submission 79109) | Freshwater sediment microbial communities from Prairie Pothole Lake near Jamestown, North Dakota, USA - PPLs Lake P8 Core (1) Depth... | ecosystem: Environmental > Aquatic > Freshwater >...
CTGGGGCCGGCGCGCGCTGCTAGGCTCGCGCGCCATGGCCGGCCGCATCCTCGAAGGCATCCGCGTCCTCGATCTGACCCGCGTGGTCGCGGGCCCCTTCGCCACCGCCGTGCTCGCCGATCTCGGCGCCGACGTGATCAAGGTGGAGCGGCCGCGCACGGGCGACGACTACCGCTACGGCCCGTCGAAGCCCGGCGAGACCTCGCTCTCGTTCCAGAACACGAACCGGGGCAAGCGCTCGATCACCCTCGACGTGCGCAACGAGGAAGGCCGCGAGCTCTTCGTGCGCCTCGCCGAGAAGGCCGACGTCGTGACCGAGAACTTCCGTGCGGGCTGGATGGCCCGGCGCGGGCTCGGCGCGGACGTGCTGCAGGCGCGCAACCCGAGGCTCGTCGTGGCGTCGCTCTCGGGCTTCGGCAGCACCGGCCCGCGGGCGGGCGAGGCCAGCTACGACATCGTGGCCCAGGCTTCGGGCGGGCTCCTCGCGATGACAGGGCCCGAGGGAGCGCCGCCCGTGCGCGGCGGCGGCGCCCTCGCCGACTTCGTGGGCGGCCTCTACCTCGCACTCGGCATCTCCGCGGCGCTGGTCGAGCGCGCGCGCACGGGCCGCGGCCGCGTGCTCGACCTCTCGAACCAGGACGCGATCTTCGCCATCACCGACTCGGCCGCGACGATCTTCCACGGCATCGGCGCCGTGATGCCGCGGGTCGGCAACCAGCATCCCTTCACCGCGCCGTACGACGCGTATCCGGCGCGGGATGGCTTCGTCGCGATCGGCACCGCGAGCAACCGGCTCTTCCGCCGGCTGTGCGAGGCGATCGGCAATCCCGAGCTCGCCAGCGACCCGCGCTTCAAGGACCACCGCGGCCGCTCGAAGCACCGCCACGCCGTGAACGCGGAGGTGGCGGCCTGGATCGCGGAGAGGACCTGCGCGGAGGCGCTCGCCGTGCTGGGCCCCAAGGGCGCGCAGCTCCCCTGCGCGCGCGTCGCCGCGCCCCACGAGCTGCTCGACGACGTGCAGCTCCAGGCCCGCGGCATGATCGAGCGCCACCCGCATCCGACGCTCGGCGAGATCGTCTTCCACGGCAACGCGCTGCGCTTCGAGGGCGCGGAGCCGCGGGCGCGGGTGCTCGCGCCGGGGCTCGGGGAGCACAACGCCGAGGTCTTCGCGGAGATCGGGCTGGGGGAGGCGGAGATCTCAGCGCTGGCCGGACGCGGGGTGATCTGACGTCTCGTCGGCCCCGCGACATCCCCGACCCGCTGAGGCATTTTCCCGGCTCCGGCTCGCGCCCCTGCGACCCGGCCAGCCGAGGAGCCCCCGCCCGATGAAGAGCCCGCTCGACGCGTACCGGACCCTGCTCGAGAAGACCGACCCCGCCGTCGCCGCCGCGATCGCCGGCGAGGAGCGACGGCAGCGGACGGGCATCGAGCTGATCCCCTCGGAGAACTACACGTATCCCGAGGTGCTGGTCGCGAACGGCTCGGTCTTCACCAACAAGTACGCCGAGGGCTACCCGGGCCGGCGCTACTACGGCGGCAACGAGTTCACGGACCAGATCGAAACCCTGGCGCGCGACCGCGCGAAGGAAGTCTTCCGCTGCGAGCACGCGAACGTGCAGCCGCTCTCGGGCTCGCCCATGAACCAGGCGGTGTACCTCGCGTTCCTGAAGCCGGGCGACGCGATCCTCGGCATGGACCTCTCCCACGGCGGCCACCTGACCCACGGCGCACCGGTCTCGCACATGGGCCAGCTCTTCCAGTGGCATCGCTACAAGACGAATCCCGAGAAGCAGGGCGAGATCGACTTCGACGCGCTCCGCAAGGTGGCCCTCGAGATCCGGCCGAAGATCGTCCTCTGCGGCTACACCTCGTACCCGCGCGATCTCGACTACGCGGCCTTCAAGCGCGTGGCGGACGAGGTTGGCGCGCTCACCATGGCCGACGTCTCCCACATCGGCGGCCTCATCGCCGGCGGCGTGATGCGGAACCCGTTCGACGCGGGCTTCGACCTCGTCACGACCACGACCCACAAGAGCCTGCGCGGCCCGCGCGGCAGCATGGTGCTCTGCACCAAGAGGCTCGCGACGGCGATCGACAAGTCGGTCTTCCCCGGCCTCCAGGGCGGCCCGCACATGAACGCGATCGCGGGCATCGCGATCACGCTCGGCAAGGCGCTCCAGCCGGAGTTCAAGGTCTACGCGGCGCAGATCCTGAAGAACGCGAAGGCGCTCGCGGACGAGCTCATGAAGGCCGGCGGCCAGCTCGTGACCGGCGGCACCGACAACCACATGATGGTGCTCGACACCGTGAAGAGCTTCGGCGTCGACGGTCGCGCCGCCGAGGAGACCCTCGACGCGGTCTCGATCACCACCAACAAGCAGATCATCCCCGACGACCCGAACCCGCCGCTGCGCCCGAGCGGCATTCGCATCGGCACGCCGGCGGCGACGTCGCGCGGGCTCGAGGAAGCGGAGATGCGCCAGCTCGGCGGTTGGATCGTGCGCGCCCTCAAGGCCCACGGCGACGCCGACGCGCTCGGGAAGATCCGCGGCGAGGTGGAGGCGTTCTGCGCGCGCTTCCCGGTGCCGGGGATCGACGGGGCGATCTGAGCGGGCCCTGCCATGCCCTTCCATTCCCTGGATCCGACCGTCGGCCGCTTCCGCTACGGCTTCCCGGATCTCGCGCCCGCGGAGCTCGAGGCGGCGCTCGACCGTGCATTGGACGCGCAGCGCGCCTGGGCGGTGCTCACACCGGAGCAGCGCGCCGCGCCGCTGCGCTCCGCGGCAACGCTCCTGCGTGCCGAGGCGCAGGCGCTGGCCGAGCTCGCGGCCGGCGAGATGGGGAAACCGGTGCGGCAGGGGAGGGCGGAGGTCGAGAAGTGCGCCTTCGCCTGCGAGCACTTCGCGGAGCATGCAGCGGAGATGCTCGCGCCCGAGGTCGTCGCGACCGATGCGGCGAAGAGCTACGTGCGCTTCGACCCGCTCGGCGTGGTGCTCGCGATCATGCCCTGGAACTTCCCCTTCTGGCAGGTCTTCCGTTGCGCGGCGCCGATCCTCGCCGCGGGCAACGCGATCGTGCTGAAGCACGCGCCGAACGTCCCGGGCTGCGCCCGTGCGATCGAGGACCTGCTGCTCCGCGCCGGCATGCCCGAGGGCGTCTTCAGCAGCGTGTTCGTGGACGTCGGGACGACGGCGTGGCTGATCGCGCATCCCGTGATCGCGGGCGTCACGCTCACCGGCTCGACGCGCGCCGGCGCGGACGTCGCCGCGAAGGCCGGCGCCGTGCTCAAGAAGTGCGTGCTCGAGCTCGGCGGCAGCGACGCCTTTCTCGTGCTCGAGGACGTGGACGTGCCCGCGGTGGCGAGGGCCGCCGCCCAGGCCCGCACCCAGAACGCGGGCCAGAGCTGCATCGCCGCGAAGCGCTTCCTGGTGCAGGAGGCCGTGGCCGACGCCTTCGTCGCGGCCCTCGCGCGCGAGCTCGAGGCGCTGCGCGTGGGCGACCCGAAGGACGAGGCGACCGACGTCGGCCCCCTCGCGCGCCTCGACCTGCTCGAGAACCTCGAGCAGCAGGTGCGGCGCACGCTCGACGCGGGCGCGCGCTGCGTGACCGGCGGCCGCCGCCTCGATCGCATCGGCTTCTTCTTCGCACCCACCTTGCTGGACGGCGTGCGCCCCGAGATGGCCGCCGCCTGCGAGGAGACTTTCGGCCCCGTCGCCGCCGTGATCCGCGTGCGCGACGAGGCCGAAGCCGTCGCCATCGCGAACGGGACCGACTACGGCCTCGGCGCGAGCGTCTGGACCCGCGACGCCGCCCGCGGCGAGCGCCTCGCGGCGCGCATCGAGGCGGGCTCGGTGTTCGTGAACGGCATCGTGAAGAGCGACCCGCGGCTCCCGTTCGGCGGCATCAAGCGCTCGGGCTACGGCCGCGAGCTCGGCGTCTTCGGCCTGCGCGAGTTCGTGAACGCGAAGACCGTCTGGATCGGGGGGCCCGCGCGCTGAGGGCTACGGCTGCGGGGTCGCGCTCTCGACCACGATCTCGACCGGCCCGGCGCCCGCGCCCTGCGTCAGCACCGGGTACGCGCGCGTGCTCGTGAAGAGCAGGTGCTCGCCCTCGCGGATCTCCGCCCGTAGCGCATAGCGCCCCCGCGGATCGATCGCGTCCGCCGCGTAGGGGATCGAGAACGCGAAGGGCACCTGCGTCCCACCGGTGCCGATCACCTCTCGGCCGAGCTCCGTCGCCTGCGCGGCGGCGCGCGAGACGTCGAGCAGGGTGACGATCACCTCCGCATTGCTCGGCAGCGCGATGCGCTGGCGATAGGTCACGCTGCCCGTGACCTCGGGGCCGTCGGTCGGCTTCGAGCCGCCGCCGCAGCACGCGACGGCCAGCACCAGCAGAACCAGCGGGAGCCTCATCGGCCTCCCTGCGCGATTTCCCAGGCCTTGTCCGCGAGGTAGCGCGCGCTGTCGCCCATCGTCGTCGCGAGGGCCGAGCTCGCGTTGCCCTGGAGGCCGCGGGCGTAGACGCCCTGGGCGATCGACGCCAGGCGGAAGAGCGAGAACGCGAGGCAGAACGCGAAGTCGGGCACGCCGGCGCGGCCCGTGCGCCGGCAGTACGCCGCCACGTAGTCGGCCTCGCTCGGGATGCCCGTCGCGGCGTAGTCCACGGCGTCGATGCCTTTCGTGGTGGCGCTCGACGAGTGGTAGAGGATGCAGTTGTAGGCGAGGTCGGCGAGCGGGTGGCCGAGGGTCGAGAGCTCCCAGTCGAGCACCGCCAGGACACGCGGCTCGGTCGCGTGGAAGATCATGTTCTCGAGCCGGTAGTCGCCGTGCACGAGGGTGGTCTCGTCGTCCGCCGGCACGTGCTTCGGAAGCCACTCGATCAGGGCGTCCATGGACGGGATCTCGCTCGTCTTCGCGAGCTCCCACTGGCGCGTCCAGCGCGAGAGCTGGCGCGTGAAGTAGTTGCCGGGCTTGCCGTAGCCCGAGAGCCCGACGGCCGCGACGTCCACCTTGTGAAGACGCGTGAGCACGTCGTTCATGGCGTCGTAGATCGCCGCGCGCTCGGCGGGCTGGAGGCCGGGGAGGGTGGGGTCGCGGAAGATCCGGCCCTCGACGTGCTCCATCACGTAGAAGGCGGTGCCGATCACGGCCTCGTCCTCGCAGAGCGCGACGGCCTTCGCGACCGGGACGTCCGTCTTCGCCAGGGCCGAGATCACCCGGAACTCGCGGTCCACTGCGTGTGCCGAGGGCAGGAGCTTCCCCGGCGGCTTCTTGCGCATCACGTAGCGGCGGCCGCCGGCCTCGAGCAGGAAGGTCGGGTTCGACTGACCGCCCTCGAACTGCCGCACCACGAGGGGCGGCGTGAAGCCGGGCACGCGCTCGGCCAGGAAGCGCTCGAGCGCCCGCTCGTCGAAGCGGTGCATGTCGCGGACGGGGATGGTGCCTGCCAGGGGGGCGCTGGCCATTCGGGCCTCCGGAACGGGGACGAACGGCCAGTCTACCTGTTGCCCCCCGGGTCGGCAGGCGCGTCGAGTCCCGGCTTCACCCGCCCGCGATGATCATCCACGGCACCCCGAAGCGATCCGCGACCATGCCGAAGCTCGTCGCGAAGAACGTCTTCGTGACCGACCGTCGCATCGTGCTCGTCATGGAGTCGAGCGAACGGGCCCGCGATCGACACGCCAGGGACGATTTCCCGGCGCGGGAACCGGCCGGCCGGGTGGCGGGAGCGACGGCGCACGCGGCACAGTCCCGCGCAGTGCAGGCGAGATCACGGACAGCGGAGGCGACTCCCGCCGACTCGCTCCGCGGCCTTCGCGTCGTCGTCACCGTCCCGCCCGAGGGCTGGTTCTACGGGCTGGCCCGTCAGTACGGGGCCCTCTACGCGGATGTCCTGCGCCAGGCGGGCGCCGCCGTGCTCGGCATCCCGATCGAGCCCTTCTCGTCGGGCCGGCAGGGCGATGCGGAGGATGTGCTGCGCGCAGCGCGGCGCTTCCGGCCGGACGTCGCGATCGGGCTGCACGACGCGGGCTACGCACTTCTCTGTGGCATGCCGCGCGGGCGGGCGCCCGCTGCAGCCAACCTCTTCGTCGACGGATTGGGCGTTCCGACCGTGCTGCTCTGGGATCACGCGCTGCTGCAGTTCGCGCCGATCCTGCTCGGGGCGCTGCCCGACCATCCCGACGGCTCGCGCGCGGGCTGCCTCCGGCGCTTTCGCGAGGGGCTCTCCCATCCGCTCTACCTGCACGCGGTGCGCGACAGCGGCCAGCGCGAGATGGTGCATGCGTTGGGCGTGCTCCCACGCAAGCGCATGCTGCTCGAGCCGGCCTTCGTGGATCCCCACTTCGAGCGCCACGCGGGGCGGGGCGCGCCAGGGCGCCTGGCCGACGTCGCGTTCATCGGGCACATGCGTCCGCCGGCGCTCGAACGCCGGCCGGCCCGTCACCATCCGGCGTTGCTCGAGCTGCGCGAGGCAGCGCTCCGCGAGAAATGCGGGCGCTTCGACCTGCCGCTCCTCGAGGTCGTCCGCAGCCGCATCGCGGCGCTGCCCGCCGCTCTGCGCGCCACGCTCCGTCTCGAGCCCGACGAGAGCTTCCACTGGAGCCTGCTCGCGAGCGAGATGGACCTGGCGCAGACCCGGGTGCGCACCGCGCTCCTGGAAGGCCTCGGTCGCGAGGTCGACTTCTTCGGCGACTTCGGGTCCCAGGAGCCCGCGGGTCGCGTGCGGCTGCGGGCGGAGCGCTTCCACTTCGGGGCCGAGCTCGCGCGCGCCTACGCGGCGACGCGGATCGTGGTCGATGTCGTGAACCCGGGCTTCGTCCACGGCTACGGCTGCAAGGTCGTGAGCTGCTTCGCCGCCGGCGGCTTCCTGCTCCAGGACCGGAAGCGCGACTTCGTCGAGCGCTTCGGAGAGCTCGGCGAGGCGGTCAGCTACGCGAGCCCCGCCGAGCTCGAGGCGAAGCTCGATCGCTTCCTGTCGCACGAGCGTGAGCGCGCGGAGATCTCGGAGACGCTGGGCGAGCGCATGCGGAAGGAGCACTCGCTCGCGGATGCGCTCCGCCGTCTCGTCGTGCGCGCCCTCGAGCTCCGGGCCTGAGCCCTAGCGGCGCGCGGCCGCGCGCTCGAGTTCCTCGCGCGCGGCCTCGAGCGCGTCCCGGCCGCAGGCACTCCAGCGGTCGAGCTCAGCCCGACACCGTTCGATGCCGGCGCGGAGGTCCTCTGCGCGCAGGCCGGCGGCGCCGAACCTCCGCGCCACGAAGGCGCCGCTCGCGCCGAGCCTCGGGTACTGCGCATGGACCAGGCCCGGCGGCACCGGCAGCGCCCCGTTCGCCGGGTCCGCGAGGCCGCCGAAGCCGAAGGGCAGGCCGACCTCGTGGACCTCCGCTGCCACGCGCCCCATCGTCGGCGACGCGAGCAGCGCGAAGGCGTTCCGGAAGCCGAGCTCGCGATGGAGATCGTTCAGGCCGACCATGATCTCGTCGACGCCGGGAATGCGCGCGATCTCGCCGACGGCGGCCGCCGCGGCCGCGGTCTCGACCAGGAGGCTCACGACCGCCCGGCCGCCCACCAGCTTCACGAACTGCTCGACCTCGGCCGCGCCGTGGAAGAACGGCAGCATGAGGATCTCGCCGCCGAAGGCGAGCGCCTGCTCGACCTCGCCGGCCGATCCCGCGTGGAGCGGGTTGCAGCGCAGGAACGTGCGCGCGCGCGTGAGGCAGGCGCGCAGCGGCGGAAGCTGCTCGATCCGGTGATCGGAGATTCGCACGTTCGGCAGGTGTCCCTGTCGTGCGAGCTTGCCGACGCGCTCGAGGTCGAGGCCGATCCGCTCGACGCCGGCCGCGTCGGCCGCGGCGGCGAGCGTGGGCTCGTCGGTCATCAGCGTGAAGCGGAAGCTCGGGCCGTAGCGCGTGGGTGTCACAGGCGGCACGGGATCTCGGGCGAGTCGTGGGGGAGCCGCCAGTTGTCGGGGTCGTCGTGCCGGTACGGCGCGGCGAAGTAGTTGACGTAGCCCGCCGGCGTGCTCGTCTCGTTGCGGAAGCCGTGCCAGACACCGGGCGGCACCACCACGAGCAGCGGACGCAGCTCGCCGATCCGGAGCACGTTGGAGACGCCGCGCGTCGGTGAGCCCTCGCGGTCGTCGTAGAGGCAGAGCTTCACCACGCCCATCACGGCGAAGACGTGATCGGTCTGGCGCTCGTGGCGGTGCCAGTCCGTGACGGCGCCGGCCCACATCTGGACCCAGTTCATCTGGCCGGGGCCGATCGAGACCTCCGGCCAGTCGTTGCGGAAGACCTCGAGCAGTGACCCGCTGCGCGTGAGCACGTTCCGGGCCTCGCGCCGGATCACGCCGGCGATCGGCTTCTCGCCCGCGGGTTCGCCGTCGCGTGTCACCGTCTGACGATCCTTCTGTGCGCCGTCGATCATCGTGCTCCCGTCCCCTCTCTCGCCGCGCCGGCCTACGCCCGCTGCGCCGCGTCGGTCCGGCTGATCCGCCACTCCCCGTTGCCGAGCAGCTCGAGCACGACGTCGTGGAAGTCGAGCAGGGCCGTGCGCGTGCCGACGCTGACCACGTCGATCTTCTCGGCGGCGAGCCGTTCGTAGAGCTGCGCTTCATGGGCCGCGTCGAGGGCGCTCGTGGCCTCGTCGAGGAAGGCGCAGGAGGGGCGGTCGATCAGCAGCCGCGCGAAGGCGATCTTCTGCTGCTCGCCGAGCGAGAGCAGGTCCTTCCACACGAGCTCGGCGTCGAGGCCGCCCACGCGCTCGGGCAGGTCCCCGAGGTCGACGCGCGCGAGGACGGCGAGGAGCTCGGCGTCGGAGACCTCGCCTGCGCGCGGGTAGCAGAGCTGCTGGCGGAGCGTGCCGACGGTCATGTACGGCCGCTGCGGCAGGAACAGGATCTCCGCGAGCGGGGGCCGGAAGATCCGACCGCTGCCGGTCTGCCACAGCCCCGCGATCGCGCGCAGGAGCGAGGTCTTCCCGACGCCGCTCTCGCCGACGATCAGCAGGCGCTCGTGCTCGCCGAGCGCGAAGGAGAGGTTGCGGAGCAGCGTCTTGGCGCCGTCCGGCGTCGTCACGGTCAGGGCCTCGGCGGCGATGCGCGGGCGATCGACGATCTCGATGTGCGGCGTCGCCGCGCTCGTCCCGGCCGATGCGCGGGGCTCCCGCCGCTCGCTCGCGTCGACGTAGTCGCCGAGACGCTCCACGACCGCCGCGAAATTGCTGAGCTGGTTGAACTGGTCGACGATGACCGAGAGCGCGCTGCGCAAGGTCAGGAAGGCCGCGCTCGCCTGGGTGATCTGCCCGAACTCGATCCGACCGGCGATGAAGGAGGGCGCGAGCACGACGACCGGCACGAGCGCGAGAAGAAGGTCGTAGGAGTAGGTCAGGAATGCGACGTTGCGTTGCCACAGCACCATGAGCTTCGAGTTCGCGATCACCGCGTAGAGGCGCCGCAGCAGCTCGCTTCCTTCGCGCTCCTCGCCGCCGTAGAGGGCGATCGCCTCCGCGTTGTCGCGCATCCGCACCAGGCCGTGACGGAAGTCCGCCTCCCGCCGGCGCTGGGCGAAGTTGATGCCGATCAGCGGGCGGCCGATCACGACCGTCAGCAGCGAGCCCAGGCCGACCGAGGCCGCGAGCACGGCGACCAGGATCGGCGAGATCAGCCAGAGCACGACGACGAAGGAGACGCCGGTCACGAGCCCCCACATCGTCTGCAGCACGAACGACACCGCGAAGCCCGGAAAGGCGTTCAGGTCCTCGCTGATCCGCTGGTCCGGATTGTCGATGCGGGGATCCGCGCTGATGCGGTAGAAGGCCCGGTCGCGCAGGCTGCGTTCGAGGAAGTGCTCGGTCAGCCACTGGCGCCAGTGGATCATGAGGCGGGCCTGGACGTAGCCGTCGATCGCCATGATCGGCGCCGAGGCGAGGCTGTAGAGCACGACCAGCAGCACGTTGTGGAAGAAGACGGTGCCGTCGCGGTCGCTCAGCGCCGTCATCATGTCGCGGTTCACGTAGCTGAAGACGACGTTCCCGGCCTTGATCGAGCCCGTGAGCATCACCGTGAGCGCCAGCAGGCCGAACGCGACCCAGCGCTCCTTCGACACCCAGTACGGTCGGCCGAGCGTCCAGATCCGTCGCCAGAACAGGCGATCGAAGCGGTTCATGCTGCGCGGTGGAGCGGGATCAGGCGGCGTGCTCCGGATTCCGCCCCGTGTACTCGCAGACGACTCCCGGCGCGCTCACCTCGTAGCGGACGTCCTCGAAGCCGGCGTCGCGCATCGCCTGCATGATCTGCGCGGGCGGCACGCACTGGTCGACGGTGTCCCAGTAGTAGTCCATGAGCAGCTTGGCGTCGCGGCTGCGGGTGAAGAGCAGCGTCAGGTTCGGGACCACCGACTGCCAGGCGAAGCGCGTGAGGCGATGCCCGACCGGCGACTCCGGAATGTGCGCCTCGAGGATCCAGACCCGGCCGCCCGGCTTCAGGACGCGCCGGTACTCGCGGAAGGCCAGCACCAGGTCCGGCACGTGGCGGAGCGCGATGCCCATGGTGACGAAATCGAAGCGGCCGCTCGCGATGGGCAGCGCCTGGGCGACGCCGCGCACGACCGGGCCGTGGAAGTTCTTGCGCGCCTCGTTCAGCATGCCGCGGCTCGGGTCCACGCCGACGACCTTGCCCTTCGGGCCGACGATGCGCGCCGCGCCGCGCGACACGGCGGCAGTGCCGATCGCGACGTCCAGCACCTGCATCCCCGGGCGCAGGCCCGCACGTTCGAGCTGCCGGCGCCGCCAATACAGGCCGAAGTTCCCGAAGATCGCCTCGACGGTGTTGTAGTGCGGCGCCGTGCGATCGAAGAGGTCGTTCACGTAGCGAGCGCGATCCGCGTCCTTCCCGTAGTACGCGGTGAGGGGGGCGTGGGGCGGCATGCTGCGCTGCGGGGCGGGGCTCGTCGGGCTCGGGGACATCGGGATCGCACCTCCAGTCAGGGGTCTCGCGCAATGCTGCCCGGCCGACAGCGGGTTTTCAACACGCCTCCCTCGGCCTTCCGTAGAATGCCGCCAGCACGCCGACCCAGAGGTTGCCCCGGATGCCCGCCCGCCTCGCGAACCTGCTGCTGCTGCTCGTCGTCACCCTGCTGACCCTCGCCGCGGCAGAGCTCGGCCTTCGCCTCGCGGGCTTCGATCCGACACCGTTGGGGGGCAACGAGAACTATCGCGTCCACTCGGAGTTCGGCTTCGCGACGTTCGATCCGACGCTCGGCTGGCAGAATCGAGAGGGCACCTCGCTCTCGGTCGAGCCCGGCCACGCGCCGATGACGTTCTGGGCGGAAGGACGGCGCGCGGCGCGCCCCGACCCCGCGCCGACGGCGCGGCGGAAGCTCGCGATCGTGGGCGACAGCTTCAGCCAGGGCTACGGCATCCGGGACGAGGAGACGTACGCCTGGCGCCTGGCCGAACTGGCGCCCGGCTGGGACGTCGAGAACTACGGCACGGGCGGCTACGGTGCGTATCAGTCGCTGCTGCGGATGCGACGCTTCTTCGCATCGAACGATCCCCGGAGCGAGCCGAAGCTCGTCGTCTACGGCTACACCTACTTCCACGCCTACCGCGACGTCGCCGGCGAGGCGTGGGTGAAGACGATGCTGAACGAACAGGGCGAGTACTTCGCACCGCCGAGCGTCACCACGGCGGCCGGAGACCTGGTCGAGCATCCCTTCGAGACCATCCCGCAATGGCCCCTGGAGACGCGCTCGGCGCTGATCGCGCGGGCGAAGCGCGCCTACCTGCGCCGGCTCTTCGGCGACCGCGAGCGCTACGCCGAAGAGGCGACGAAGCTCTTGATCGGCCGCATGCGCAATCTCGCCACCGAGAACCAGGCGCGATTCGTGCTGATGGCGCTGACGCCGATCCCGACCTCGGTCGAGGAGTCGATGCGTTCGCGCGCGATCGACTTCGTGCCCTGCTTCGCATTCGACCCGCACGTCGTGCTGCAGGAGCCGGAGTACAAGGTGGGCGGCGTCGGCCATCCGAACGGCAAGGTCCACGACGCCTGGTCGCGCTGCCTGGCGGAGTGGATGCGGGCGAAGCAGCTGCTCTAGCGCTGCGGCGGCGAGATCGGCAGGCGCACCCGGAACGTGGCGCCTGCACCGGGCGTCGACTCGACCACGATGCGACCGCCGTGCGCGAGGCGCGCCTGGGTGAGCACCGGCGTGGCGGAGACCGAGACGGGGATCACGTCGCGGCTTGCCGCGAGGAGCTTGCCGGGCGGGTCGTCGAAGCTGCGCAGCTCGTCTGCCCCCTCCCAGTCGAGGATCTCGTCCGAGAACTCGCGCGGCGTCGAGAACGTGAAGCCGAAGCGCAGCGCGGTCGCGAGGGCGAGCAGCCCGAGACGGAACGCGCACGACCTCGCCGAACACGCTCCGCCCGGACCAGGCGAGCAGCAGGCCGCGCCGAGCGCGATCAGGGCCGATAGCTGCGTCGATCGCTCGCGCGGAGCCTGAGCGAGGAGGAAGCCGGAGCCGAGCGCCCCGATCAGGGTGCTCGCCGCGAGGAACATCGGGTACGCGTCCACGGCTCAGCGGTCTCGCGAGGGGCGAGCGTGCATCCCGCGTTCCTGGATCGACGGCGCGCCCACGACACACTCGATCGGATCGGCGGGAGCAACGCTTGACCGCCCGATCGATCGGCTGCGACGCAGGGGAGCGTCGGCGGCGGGCTGGGCGGATCGACGGTGACGGTCGCCCGGAGAAGACCCGGGCGCCGCGTCGGACCGACGTCGGCGCCCGGGAACGGGCTAGAAGGGCGCGAACCAGTCGAGGCCGATGTGGACACCACCGCGGTACGGGCGGTGCGGCTGGTGGTAGACGGGCGGACCGTAGACCACCGGCGGCGCGTAGTAGACCGGCGGCGGCGGCGCGTAGTAGACGGGCGGCGCGAAGTAGACCCGCGGGGCCCGGTAGCGCGGCCCGCCGTGGTCGTGCCAGCCGTGGCGGTGGCCGTTGCCATGATGCTTGCCGTGACCGCGCTGGTGGCCGTGGCGGCCGCGACCACGGTGGTCGTCGTCGGCGTGCGCGACGGCGGGCGTGGCGCTGAAGAGCGCCAGCGCGGCGAGCGCGGCGAGAGCGGCGCGAGCGAAGCGGGACCGAGCAGGAGCAGACCAGCGGATCGGAGCCATCACGGCATTCTCCTCGGCGGGAACGACAGTCCCGCCCCTCGCCGGATCCGACGGGGCCACCTGCGTCTTATTCGCGCCGGGGATTCGCGAGCGGAATCGCGGGACGCGCTGGTGATCTGCATCACCAGCGCGTGTCCGCTGCGCACCACTTACGCGCCGAAGAGGTCGTTCGCCAGGGCCTTGCGATGATGCACCGCGTCGCCGAGGAAGGCCCGGCTCCACAGCGCGCGCTTGAAGAACCAGTGGACGTCGCAGTCCCAGGTGAAGCCGTAGCCGCCGTGGAGCTGCACGCCCTTCCGCACGCCGAACGCGTAGGTGTCGCTCACGAGGGCCTTGGCCATGCGCACGGCGACCGCGGCGTTCTCCGGCGCGTGGTCGAGCGCCACCGCGGCACCGAGGGCGTGCGTGCGCGAGAGCTCGACGCCCGTCATCAGGTCCACGATCGGGTACTTCACGGCCTGGAACGCGCCGATCTGGCGGTCGAACTGCTTGCGCGCGATCGCGTACTCGCGCACCAGGCCGAGCACCGTCTCGGCACCGCCGACCATCTCGGCGGCGAGGGCCGCCGTGGCGCGCAGATACGTGCGCTCGAGCGCGCTCGCGCCGTCGCCGGCGAGACGAGCGTCGCGACCGACGCGCACGCCGTCGAAGCGCAGGCGCGCGGTGCGGCGCGTCGGGTCGAGGGGCGACTCGGCGTCGATCGAGAGGCCCGTGCTCGGCGTCTCCACAGCGAACAGCGCGAGCCGCCCGCCCGGCTCGCGGAAGGGCGCGATGACGAGCCCGGCCTGCGCGCCCGCCATCACGAGCGGCTTCACGCCGCGCAGCACGAAGCCGTTCTCCGTGGGCTCGGCGCTGGCGCGCAGCTCGTCGGGAAGCCAGGCGCCTTCGGTCTCGCACAGCGCGAGGGCGCCGAGAACGTCGCCGCTCGCGATCGCCGGCAGCCAGCGCGCCTGCTGCGTCTCGTCGCCTGCGGCCTCGAGCGCGAAGCCCGCGAAGATCGTCGCGAGCAGCGGCGACGGCAGCAGCGCCCGCCCGGTCTCCTCGAGCAGCAGCGCGAGCGTCAGATGGTCGAGCCCTGCGCCGCCGTGCGCCTCGGGCACGACGAGCCCCGTCCAGCCGAGGCCGACGATCTCCTTCCACAGCGACGGGTCGACGCCCGATTCGCTCTCCGCGACGCGCCGCACGTCCTGCAGGGTGCAGCGCTCCTGGAGCAGGCGTCGCGCCGACTGCCGCAGCAGGTCATGCTCGTCGCTGAATCCGAAGTCCACCGGGATCTGGGGATACGAAGCCATCGACCGCTCCTTCGCTTCCATTTCGCCAGCCGCCGGCGAAGCCGGTCGGCTCGAGCCCTGAACGGATGAGCCGCGGCCGAAGGCCGTCGGCTCGATCCGCACCTCCGCGCCTCGCGCTCGGCTACTTGCTCTTCGGGAGCCCGAGGACGCGCTCGCCGAGGATGTTGCGCTGGATCTCGCTGGTGCCGCCGCCGATCGTCATGCCGAAGCTGTTCATGTACGCGCGGGGCCACTCCGCCTTGTCGAAGGCGTTCGGATCGCCGAGCCAGAGCGCAGTCTCCGGGCCGATCATCTCGCAGGCGAGCTCGGCCAGGCGCTGGTTCAGCTCGGAGTACACGAGCTTGTTCATCATCTTGAGCGCCTGCGGGCGGTCGGCGTTCAGGGCGGGGATGCGCGCACGAAGGGACGCGAGGCGGAGGCCCTCTTCCTCGATCCAGAGCTGCACGGCGCGATCGCGCAGCACCGGGTCCTGGGCCGCGCTGCCGCCGTCGCGGCGCGCGCGACGCGCGACGCCCGCGAGGCGCAGCACCGACTCCGCCGACGACGTCGCCTGGCCGCCGCCCGAGCCCTCGGCCGCGCCGCGCTCGAAGAGCAGCGTCGTGAGCGCGACCTGCCAGCCCTGACCGAGCTTGCCGAGCAGCGCGTCCGCGGGCATCGGCGCGTCGTCGAAGATCACCTGGTTGAAGCCGCCCTCGCCGGTCATCTTGACCAGCGGCTGCACGGTGACACCGGGCGCGTTCATGGGGAACAGGAAGTAGGAGAGGCCGTCGTACTTCGGCGCCGCCGGGTCGGTGCGCGCGATCAGGATCATCCACGCGGCCTCGTGGCCGAGGGTCGTCCAGACCTTGTGGCCCGTGACGCGCCAGCCGCCCGCCGGGTCCGCCACGGCCCTGGTCTGGCAGCTCGCGAGATCGCTGCCGGCGCCGGGCTCGCTGAAGCCCTGGCACCAGATCTCCTCGCACGAGAGGATCTTCTTCAGGAAGCGCTTCTTCTGCTCTTCGGTGCCGTAGTGCAGGATCGTCGGTCCGGCCCATTGCAGGCCGATCACGTTCACGAGGAAGGGCGTGCGCGCCCGCGACATCTCCTGCGACACCACGCGCTGTCGCTTCAAGGTGTCGCCGCCGCCGCCGTACTCCTTCGGCCAGTCGAGGCCCAGGTAGCCGGCCTCGTACAGCTTGCGCTGCCAGTCCCGCAGGAACTCGAACTGCCGCTTCGACTCCACCTCGAGGAAGCTCTGCGGGAGCTTGAAGCCGGGGTCCTTGGGCTTGTTCGCGGCGAGCCAGGCGCGGACTTCGCGCCGGAACTCCGCGACCTCCTTGGGCTCGACCTCTTCGCTGGGCTGGCTCATGGGGGTCTCCGTCGGCGGGGTCGCTTGGACTCTGATGGGGGTGATCGACGAATCAGTCGGAGGGCTAGTATACGCGAGGACGGCGGCGGGACAGCCCGGCGCACAGCGCCCGCACCGGCACCGAGGAGCCCCGACCCCATGAATTTCGGATTCACCGAAGAGCAGGAGCTGCTCCGCGCCGAGGCGCGGAAGTTCCTCGACGCGAACGCCCCTCTCGACGAGGTGCGGAAGCACGCCGCCCTGCCCGAGGGCTTCTCGCGCGAGCAGTGGAAGCGAGTGAGCGAGCTCGGCTGGCCCGGCCTGATCGTCCCCGAGGCCTTCGGCGGTGCGGGGCTCGGCTTCGTGGACCTGGTCGTCCTGCTCGAGGAGACCGGGCGCACGCTGTTCCCGTCGCCGCTGCTCTCGACCTCGCTCGCTGCCGCGGTCTGCCTCGACCTCGGGGGCGAGGAGCAGGCGCGGCGCCTGGTCGAGGGCCTCGCCGACGGCTCGCGCATCGGCACCGTGGCGCTGCTCGAGGCGGGCGACCACATCTCGCCGAGCGGTGTCGCGCTGCGCGCGCGCCGAGAGGGAAGCGGCTGGGTGCTCGACGGCGAGAAGCGCTTCGTGCCCGACGCCGACGCCGCCGACCTCTTCGTGGTGGCGGCGCGCAAGTTCGAGGGGCCGGACGACGCAGGCGGCGAGCTCGCGTTCTTCGCCGTCGATCGCAGCGCCGCCGGCGTCACGACCCGCGACCTTCCGGCGATGGACTCGACCAAGCGCCTCGGCACGCTGACCCTCCAGGGTGTCCGCGTGGGCGAGGGCGCGCTGCTCGAGAGCCAGGGCGACCACGCCTTCGAGCGCGTGCTGCTGCGCGGCGCGACCCTCGCGACCGCCGAGATGCTCGGCGCCGCGGACGGCGCGCTCGCGCTCACCGTGCGCTACGCGAAGGAGCGCACGCAGTTCGGCGAGCCGATCGGGAAGTTCCAGGGCGTGAAGCATCCGCTCGCGGAGCACCACGTGGCGATCGAGTCCGGGAAGTCGCTGCTCTACTACGCGGCCTGGGCCCTCGACGAGAGCCCCGACGAGGCGCCGCGCGTGGTCTCGATGGCGAAGGCCTACGTCACCGACGCCTTCGTTCGGCTCGGCCTCGACACCGTCCAGCTCCACGGCGGCATCGGCTACACGATGGAGTACGACGCGCAGCTCTTCCTCAAGCGTTCGAAGTGGTCGAAGCCCTTCTTCGGAGACGCCGACTTCCACTACGACCGCGTCTCGAAGCTCGGAGGTCTCTAGCGTGCAAGCGAAGCCTGCAACGAGCCGCAGGCGAGAGGAGTAGAGCGATGGACTTCAAGCTGACGCCCGAAGAAGACGCGTTCCGCGCCGAGGTGCGCGCGTTCCTCGACGAGAACCTGCCGCCGGGCGCCAACACCGCGGATCCCAAGTTCATGTTCGAGTGGAGCAAGAAGGTGCGCGCGAAGCGCTGGGTCGGCTTCGCGTGGCCCGAGGAAGTCGGCGGCGGCGGCGGCACGATCATGGAGCAGGTGATCCTGAAGGAAGAGATGGCGAAGCGGAAGGCGCCGCCCCTCGGGAGCTGCTTCATGGGCCTCGCCTGGGTCGGCCCGTCGATCATCGCCTACGGCACCGAGGAGCAGAAGAAGCGCTTCATCCCCGACATCCTCGACTCGAAGTACCAGTGGTGCACGGGCTACTCCGAGCCGGGCGCGGGCAGCGACCTCGCGTCGCTCCAGTGCCGCTGCGTGCGCGACGGCGACCACTACGTGGTGAACGGCCAGAAGATCTGGACCTCGATCGCGATGTGGTCGAAGTGGATGATCCTGCTGGTCCGCACCGACCCGAACGCGAGCGTGAAGCACGACGGCATCACCTGCCTGCTGGTCGAAATGTCGACGCCGGGCATCACCGTCCGCCCGATCCAGAACATGTCGGGCGGCACCATGTTCGCCGAGGTGTTCTTCGACGACGTGCGCGTGCCCGTCGAGAACAGGCTCGGCGCCGAGGGCGAGGGCTGGAAGGTCACGATCACGGCCCTCGCGAACGAGCGCTCGGGGATCGCCGAGGTCGAGGGCCTGAAGCGCACGCTCGAGGGCCTGAAGGCGCTCGCCCGCGCGAGCACGCGCGACGGTCGGCCCGCCCTCGAGGACGCGAGCGTCCGCCGACGCGTCGCCCGCGCCGAGACGCGCATCGAGGCCATGCGCCTGAACGGCATGCGCTTCCTCACGAAGCAGCTCCGCGGCGAGCCCCTCGGCAGCGAGACCTCGATCAACAAGCTCCACCGCGCGGAGCTCGAGGTCGAGCTCGGCGAGATCGCCCTCGATCTCGAGGGCAGCGCGGGCCCGCTCGCGCCGGGCTCGGCGGATGCGCCGGACGGCGGGAAGTGGCAGCGCTTCGCCCTCAACTGGCCCGAGGTCGTGATCGGCGGCGGCACGCCGAACATCCAGCGCAACATCATCGCCGAGAGGATCCTCGGACTGCCGCATGATTGACTTCGCTCGCCTGCGGCTCGCTGCGCGCGTCTTCGCCGCTTGCGACATCGGATCCACGCGGTGATGAGCGATAGGCGCGGGCGGATCGAGGCGAAGCTGCGGGAGCGGCTCGGGGCGACGCACGTCGAGGTCGTGGACGAGAGCCATCTGCATGCCGGGCACGAAGGGGCGAAGGGGGGCGCGGGGCATTTCCGCGCGACGATCGTGTCCGCACGCTTCTCGGGCCTCTCGCGCGTCGCCGCCCAGCGCCTGGTCTACGAGGCGCTCGCCGAGGAGATGGGGCCCGAGATCCACGCCCTCGCGATCCGCACGCTGACGCCGGAGCAGTGGCAGGCGACGGTCGCGTGAGCCGCGCGCGGCGGCCCTCGGCCGCGGCGCGCAGACCCTCGCGCTCAGTCGGTGCCGCCGCCGAGCACGAAGTGGTCGAGCCAGTCGCGCAAGCGCACGCTGAAGCCCGCTGCATTGCGGTGTCCGCCGCCGCCGTAGCCGCGTGCGACGGCCGAGACGTCGAGCTCGCCGATCGAATAGAGCGAGACGTCCACGCGGTCGTCGAGCACGCGGTAGAGCATCCCCCACGGCGCGCCGAAGGTCGCGCGTACGGCGAGCTCGTGGCCGACGGCGCTTCGGAGCACGGGCGAGTTGACGGCCTCGATGCGCTTCGTTCCGATCGCGACCGGATGCGCCGTGCGCAGCAGGCGCCGCACGTCGGATTGGTGCGCGCGCACGATCGGCTCGCCCTCGGCCGCGAGCTCCTCGATCGGCCGCGTCGCGAGGTCGTCCCAGACCTCGTAGCGCCGGGGGTAGGAGCCGATGGCGGCATTCACCTCTTCCGAGCGCGGGAGCTTCCAGCTCCAGAGATCCTGGTCTTCGACGTAGCGCAGGAGCTCGGGCAGCGGGCGGCCGGGATGGAAGTGGGTCCAGGCGAGCACCGCGCCGGAGTGGGCGAGGTCGAAGTGCACGAGATGGCCGTCCGCCGCGAGCTCGCGGGCGAGGGACGGCTCGGCGTCGAAGTGGCGCTTCGACGAGACGTGGTGGTCGAGCAGGACGATGCGCCCCGCCACCTGGCCGAGGCCCCGGAGCGAGCGGTTGTCGAGCGAGATGTCCACCAGGACCACGAGCTTGTCCGCGAAGGACGCGGGCCGGAACGGGTCGTCGTGGCCGCGGGCCACGTAGTCGGCATCGTCGCCCCAGGCCCGCCAGACGGACCAGGCCGCGCCGAAGCCGTCGGGACAGCCCGCGTGGTAGATGCAGACGCGCTTCACGCGCGTGAGCTTATCACGCGGACGGCGCGCGCCCGTTGTCCGATCGCGCCAGGAAGTCCGCAATGTCGGCCGCGAGGCGTTCGGGGATCTCCGACGCGAGGGAGTGTCGAGCGCCGGGATGGACGTGGAGCTCGCAGTCCGGCAGGAGCTCCTGCAGCCGCGCCACACCGGCGCCCATGCCGCCGCCGTGGTCCCGGTCGCCCCGGCCGAGCCAGACCGGCTGGCGGATCTGCGGAGCGAGCGGGAACGAGCTCCGTCCCACCTGGTCCAGAGCCATGCCCCAGTACGTGCGCAGCAAGCCCGGGCTCATCACCTCGCGGTAGTAGGCGCCCGAGCCCCGTGCCGGCTACTTCTTCGCGTCCGGTGCGGGCTGCCGCTTGCTGAGAGTCGGCGCGACCGCCGCGCGCTGCTCCTCGGGCGTGACCGTCGAGTAGCCGGCGTCCGAGCCGTCGCCGACCACGTATCCGCCCTGCTGCCTGCAGTCGAGGCCGCGCATCAGGCGCTCCTGCTCGAGAATGCGACAGCGCACCGGGCGATCCTCGTCGGGGCCGAGCGAGAGCGTGTCGATCACTGCATCGGGAATGGCGGCCTTGATCCGCTCCATCGGCGCCATGGCGACCGCGCCGCCCGAGGAGCCACTGCCCTTCGTGTAGAGCCAGGCGCCGCCGCCGACGGCGGCCGCGATCACGACGGCGAGGACGGTCTTCACGGTCTTGGCCATGGGCGCTCCTGTCGCGGCGCTCGGGGCCGCACCCCCTCCGTTTCGGAAGGACGCGGCGGGGCGCTTGAGGCGCGGGCGGCCGGAGGCACCGGGGCGTGGGGATCGCGAGGGCGCAGCTCGGGTGCAGGACCGCCCGGAAGGCCGCGCCCGGCGCGGGGCTAGATCCCGCGCTCGCCGGCGGCGCGCGCGCGCTCGAGGCGGGTCGCCTCGTCGCGGGCGAGGTGCCGGCCCGCGAGGAGCAGGAAGACCACGGCGAGCGCGTTCACGAGGAGCCCCCAGAGCAGCGCCTCGCGCAGGCTGCCCAGAGCCACGCTCAGGCGGCCCACCCCATAAGGCCCCATCGCGAGCCCGATGAAGGTCACCACCAGCAGATACGCCGCCGAGGCGCTCGCGCGCATGCGCGGCAGCACGAGCTCCTGCACGGTCGAGGCGCCGGCGCCGATCCACATCGACGAGAACAGGGCGAGCGGGAAGTTCAGGGCGTACGCGAGGGGAACGCTCGGGGTCGTGACCATCGCCACCGCGAAGGGCACCGTCAGCACCGCGGTCGCGATGCCGACGAAGAGCCGTCCGTTCGGGTGGCGCTGGCGCAGCCGGTCCGCGAGGACACCGCCGAGCGTCACACCGAGGAAGCCCGCGACCGCGGCCGTGAGACCGAGCACGATGCCGAGCTCGCCTTCCTTCACGCCGAGGACGCGCAGGAAGTAGGGCGGCGTCCAGAGGGCGTAGGCATAGCCCGTGAAGGCGAGGAACGAGAAGCCGACGCACGAGAGCACGAGCGACGGCGAGCCGAAGATCAGCGCGAAGGTCGCCGGATCGCGGAGCCGCAGCGACTGCGCCCAGGAGAGCGCGGCGTAGCAGCCGATCGCGAGCGCGCCCCACTGCACGGCGGAGCCGACGAGCGTCGTGAGCCCGACGGCTGCGAGCGCGAGCAGCAGCGCGCCCCCGACGTTCGCCGCGAGCGTGCGTGCGTCGCCGCCCTGCCAGCGGAGCGTGAGCAGCGTGAAGGGCGGCAGCACGGCGCCGAGCTCGCGCAGGAAGGCGCGGAACGGATGCGGCTCGCGGGGCGCGACGATGCCGTCGGCCTGGCCGCGCACGGGCTCGCGGAGCGTCGCCACCCAGACCGCGAGCAGGAGGCCCGGCAGGCCGACGACGAAGAACGCGACCTGCCAGCCGCGCAGGCCGAAGGGCGCGCCGGTCGCGCCGTAGGCTGCGTCCCAGCGCTCGACGATCAGGCCGCCGAGGAAGATCCCGATTCCGCTTCCGATGTAGATGCCGCTCGAGTAGAGCGCGAGCACCGTGGCCCGAAGGCGCGCGGGGAACCAGTCCGAGAGCTTCGAGAACGCGGCGGGGCTCGCGCTTGCCTCGCCCACGCCGACACCGATCCGCGCCGTCGCGAGCTCGCCGAAGCCGCGCGCGAAGCCCGAGAGCGCCGTCATCCCGCTCCAGAATGCGAGGCCGAGCGCGATCAGCCGCCGGCGGTCCCACACGTCCGCGAGCCGGCCGAGGGGAATGCCGAAGATCGCGTAGAAGACCGCGAAGGCCGTGCCGTAGAGGAAGCCCATCTGGTCGTCCGAGAGCCCGAGGTCGGCCTTGATGCGCTCGGCGAGGATCGAGAGGATGTTGCGATCGAGGAAGTTGAAGACGTAGACGAGCACCAGCACGCCCAGCACGTACCAGCGATAGCTTCCCTCGGCTTCGGGCGGCGGAGGCAGCGAGGGCGGTGCGGGGGCGGGGCGCGCGTCCACGATCCGGCGATTCTACGCGATGGGGCGCCGCGCCGAGCCACGAAAATGCCGCGTCGCCGTCCGGGCCGCGCTCAAGCGCGCTCGAGCTGCGTGCACAGGGTCTCGGTGGTCTCGACGAGGCGCACGAGGTCCGCCGGGCGCGAGAGCCGGTGGTCGCCGTCCTTCACGAGGGTCAGCGTGACGTCGGCGCTCTCGAGCGCGGCGACGAGCTGCAGCGCCTTCTGCCACGGCACGTCGGGATCGCAGATCCCCTGGAGCAGGCGCACCGGGCCGCGGAACGGGATCGGCGCCGCGAGCAGGAGATGGGCCTTCGCCGCCTCGATCAGGCGCCGCGTGATCGGCGTCGGCTCGTCGGCGTAGGGCGAGGGCTCGAGGTACACGCCGTCGTGGAAGAGTGCGTGGCGGCCGGACTCGTCGAGGCCGGCGATCACGTCCTCGGTGAAGTCGGGCGCCGCCGCCACGCCCACGAGACCGGCCACGCGTGCCGGACGCGCGCGCGCGGCGAGCAGCATCAGCCAGCCGCCCATCGACGAGCCGACGAGCACCTGCGGGCCGACCGTGAGGGCGTCGAGGACGGTGATCGCGTCGTCGGCCCAGCGACCGATCGTGCCGTCCTCGAAGCGGCCGCTCGATGCACCGTGGCCGGAGTAGTCGAAGCGCACGAAGGGCCGGCCCTGCGCGACACAGTGCGCTTCGAGGGCGAGGGCCTTCGTGCCCTCCATGTCGGAGCGGAAGCCCGGCAGGAAGACGACGCCGACGCCGCGACCGGCCGTGGCCCGGTAGGCGATCCGCGCGCCGTCGTCCCGGAGCAGGAAGTCCGGCGCGCTCACGCCTTCTTCTGGAGCTTCCCGACCGCGGCGTCGGTGCCCGCGACGAGGATCGAGTCCGAGTCCTTGAGCTTGGCATCCGGGTCGGGCGGGAGCGCGACCCGGTCGAGCAGCTTGTCGAGCACGCCGATCACGCTGAGCTGCCACTTCTCGCGCGGGTTGATCTCGCGCAGGGACTTCCCGCGCCAGGCCTCGGGCACGACCATCTCCACCGCGCAGAAGCCGGGGGCGATCGGCAGGTAGCGGAGCAGCGAGCGCGAGGCGACGCGATGCGCGAGCCGGAGCCCCGCTTCCTGCTCGGGGATCACGGCTTCGGTCACGCCCAACGCCTCGAGCGCGCGCGCCTCGGGCTCGCTCGCCGCCTTCACGTAGATGCTCTTCACGCCGAGGTCGCGCAGCGCGACCGTCGCCAGGATGGTCGAGGCCAGGTTCTCCGCGGTGCTGATCACCGCGCCGTCCACGTCGCCGGCGCCCGCGGCCTTCAGCACCGCGGGGTCCGTGGCGTCGCCCTGGACCACCTTGGTGGCGTAGTCCGCGAAGCGATCGACCAGCTCGCCGTCGCGCTCGATCGCGATCACCTGGTGCCCGAGCTCCTCGAGCGTGCGGGCCACCGCCGTCCCGAACTTGCCGAGGCCGATCACCGCGTAGCGTCCCATGCCGTCCGCCCCTCGCGCCCCGCGGCGCCGCCTCGACGCTAGCCCACGAGCACGTCCTCGCGCGCGAGACGGATCGGCGCCCGCCCGCTCGAGCGCGAGAACGCCTCGAAGGCCGCGATCGGACCCACGCGCCCGACGAACATGCAGATCACGATCACGATCCGGCCGGCGTCCGAGAGCTGCGTCGTCAGGTTCATCGAGAGCCCGACAGTGCCGAGGGCGCTCTGGGCCTCGAACAGGATGCGCGCGAGCTGGAGGCGGTCGGCGGTGATCCCGGCGTGCACGCCCTCGGTCGCGAGCAACGCGATGTTCCCGAGGGCGAGCAGCACCACGAACGTGAAGGCGAGGCCGACCGCGCGATCGACAGTGAGCTTCGGCACGCTGCGCGTCCCGATCGAGACGTGCTCCTGGCCCCGGATGCGGGACCAGACCAGGAGCACGAGCAGGGCGATCGTCGCGGTCTTGACGCCGCCGGCGGTGGAGGCCGAGGAGCCCCCGATCCACATCAGGAGGATCGTGAGCAGGTAGCTCGCGTTCGTGACGGCGTCGTAGTCGACGGTGTTGAAGCCGGCCGTGCGCGGCGTGACCGCCATGAAGAACGCGTTCGCGACGCGCTCGACGGGGCCGAGCGTCGCGAAGGCGTTGCGGAGCTCGAAGAGCAGGAACGCCGCGCTGCCCGAGACCACGAGCACGGCGGTGGTCACGAGCACCACGCGCGTCGAGAGCGTGAGCCGCTTGCGCTGGCCCGTCCGGACGAGCCGGAAGTCCTCGATCACCGGGAAGCCGATCCCGCCGACGACGATCAGGAGGCCGACCACGAGGAGCGTGAGCGGACTCGAGGCGAAGCCCACGAGGTTGTCGGAGAAGAGCGAGAAGCCCGCATTGCAGAACGCCGAGATCGCGTGGAAGAGCGCGGGCCAGGCGGCGTCGAGCCAGCCGAGGCGCGAGCCCCAGAGCAGCCACAGGGCGAGGGCGCCGGTGACCTCCACTGCCACCGTCACGACCACCACGGAGCGCAGCAGCTCGCCAGGCGTGCTCGCAACCAGCGAGGCGGCGCCGCCCGCCGCCTCCTCGACCTGGAGGCTCGCGCGCCGGCCGACGACGCGCACGACGAGGGTCGCGAAGGTGAGGATGCCGAGGCCGCCGGCCTGGATCAGCAGCAACAGCCAGAGCTGACCCGCGGGCGTGAGCTTCGTGCCGACGTCGATCACCGAGAGACCGGTGACGCAGACCGCGCTCGTCGCCATGAAGAGCGCGTCCACGAAGCGGAGGTCGCCGCCGGTCGCGAGCCCGGGGAGGAAGAGGAAGCCTGCGGTCCCGATCGCGATCAGGCCGGCGAAGGAGATCACGAGCCAGCGCGACGGCGAGATCTCGACGGCCGGCCGCCAGCTGCGGCCCGCAGCTGCGTTGCTTCGACGGCCGGGCTCGTGCACGGAACCTCCGGTTTGCGCGGCGAGGCCGCCGGAGTATAACCGCCCGAGACCCACGGGAGACGCGATGGACTACGAGAAGCTCGGAGCGTTCTACCTCGGACGCGTCTTCGATCCGAAGCTGGGTCGGCCGAGCGACGAGCTCCTGCTCTACGACGCGAAGGACCTGACGACCCACGCCGTCTGCGTCGGCATGACCGGCAGCGGCAAGACCGGTCTCTGCGTGGGCCTGCTCGAAGAGGCCGCGATCGACGGCATCCCCGCGATCGTGATCGACCCGAAGGGCGATCTCGGCAGCCTGCTGCTCGGCTTCCCCGCGCTCCGGCCCGCCGACTTCGCGCCCTGGATCGACCCGGCCGAGGCGACGCGGCTGGGCGTCACGCCGGACGAGCTCGCGGCCTCGACCGCCGAGCGTTGGAAGAAGGGCCTCGCCGAGTGGGGACAGGACGGCGCGCGCATCGCGCGCTTGCACGGCGCGGTCGATCTCGCGCTCTACACGCCGGGCAGCACGGCGGGTCGGCCGCTGCGCCTGCTCGACTCCCTCGCCCCGCCCGCCGCCGCCGTGCTGGCGGACGACGACCTGCTGCGCGAGCGCATCGGCGCCGCCGTGTCGTCGCTGCTGGC
>Ga0105106_10000597_pt1 | contig 25547 bp, 20 predicted proteins | sample PPLLaktember2015_5_FD_79109 | JGI IMG/M metagenome (GOLD analysis project Ga0105106, IMG submission 79109) | Freshwater sediment microbial communities from Prairie Pothole Lake near Jamestown, North Dakota, USA - PPLs Lake P8 Core (1) Depth... | ecosystem: Environmental > Aquatic > Freshwater >...
CCCCCACCGTCTACCGAGGTCAGTGGGGCGTCAGGGCCGCCTTCAGCAACTGGCGCACCCGTGATTCGGATGTCGTCCGTACGTGGAGAGCGCTGCAGGCTGCGCATCCCGACCGCGCCTGACGGTGCCGGACCATGGCTCGAAGGACGGCTCCAGGCCGCGAGCCGTCAAGTCGCCGATCGTCGCTTCACAAGCCGTTGCCGCCGATCGACCTGGCGTCAACCAGTTGCTCACCCGTGTCGAAGCGGTCGTTGCACGTTTGCCCTGTACCGCCGCCGCTCACACGTGCGGGCAAGGATCGGGACGTGCTTCATGAAGCGGGTTCGTGCGAGGCGTGGCCGGGCGCCCTGAGCGCGCCTTCCTTGAACGCCCGTGAGGCGGTCTGGTAGTAGGCGATCGCCTCGCGTGCTTTGGTCTGGTCCAACGGCATGGGTGTCGCTTCCCGCGTGGTGGAATCTATGCGGAATGCCTCCACCTTGCGGCCCGGTGACAGCACCGTCAGGACGCCGTCCCGCAGGTAGCCCAGCGACTGGTAGTTGCTGATGAACGCGCGCTCGGGTGTCGCCGGCAGCTCGAACACCGAACGGCCGAAGAAATGGTCGTCGCCGTCAGCACGCAACACGTCGAGGATTGTCGGCGGAATGTCGATCTGGCTCATCACCGGCGAATACACGGACGGCGGCACGAGCTTCGGCGCGTAAAAGATGAGCGGAATCCGGTAACCGCCCACCGGCAGCTTGCTCTTGCCGGCGACCGCCGCACAGTGGTCGGCGACAATCACGAACAGCGTTCCGTCGAACCAAGGCTTCTTCCGCGCATCTTCGATGAACCGGCCGATCGCCCAGTCGGTGTACTTGACACCACCCTCGCGACCTCCGGGCGACTTGATGTCGATGCGTCCGTCCGGGTAGGTGAACGGACGGTGGTTGGAGGTAGTCATGATCTGCATGAACACCGGTTTGCCGGACGCGACACTGGCATCGATCACCCCCAGCGCGTTGGCGAACAGCGACTCGTCGGCCACGCCCCAGATGTTCTCGAACGCGATCGACGGACTGGGGAACTCCGTGCGGTCGACCACCCGGTAGTCGTTGGTTTCGAAGTACGCGTTCATGTTGTCGAAGTAGCCGTAGCCGCCGTAGATGAAGCCGGTGGCGTAGCCCTGGTGCTCGAGCAGCTCGCCTATCGTCGCGAGGTGATCATTCCCCGGACGGCGCACGATCGCCTGGCCAGGAACCGGCGGGGTGCCTAGCGACACGGCCTCGAGGCCGCGGACCGTGCGGGTCCCCGTGGCGTAGACGTTGGCGAATCGGAGGCCGTCGCGCGCCAGCCGGTCAAGATTGGGAGTGAGCTGATTCGTGTTGCCCCAGGCCCCCAGGAACTCCGCCGAGAGGCTTTCGACCATGATCACCACGACGTGCCGCGGGCGGCCGGGGAAAGCCGGCTTGTGCGGCTCCGTCGCCTCGTGCTCGATGGCCGACGCGATCGGCGCGTTGCGGTCGAGCGGCTTGCGCTCGACTTCAAGCCCGCGCAGGACGGCGTCGGCCTCATCCTGCGCGATGGTCGCGTAGAACCGGTCGTAGTCGAGCTCGTTACGGCGCATCGCCGCCGCAAACGTGAAGAGGCCGTTGCCGGCCAACTCGTCTGCGTACGCATTGCCGATCGTGCCCATCTGGTCGACCGACGCCACGGTCATTGCCGCCACTGGCAGCACGATCGCCGCGGCCACGTAGGCGAGCCGTCGCCGCCCCGACATCGGGAGCGCATCGGCCTGCCGCAGCCAGGGCCGCAGCACCAGCGTGATCACGATCGCCGCGAGTGCCAGCCCGCCTAGAATCCAGCCGACCGGGTACGACTCGCGGATGTTGCCGATGACCTCATGCGTGTAGAGCAGGTAGTCGACGGCGATGAAGTTGAAGCGGGTGGCGAATTCGAGCCAGAACGTCGCCTCGGCTGCAGCGATGAACAGCATCAGGAACGCCAACAGTGCGAACAGGATGAGGCGCAGTCCCGCATGAGCGCGGCTCGCCCGCCAGCGAGCCGGCAGCAGCGCCTCGTACAGCCAGATCGGCACCAGTAGCACCGCCAGCACGGCGATGTCGAACCACCACCCCTTGACCAGCATCGCCGGCCAGACGGCCGGCGGAACGCTGGTCAGGCCGGACCAGAGCGCGAGGCCGATGCGCGTCGTCGTGAAGATGGCCAGCACGACCAGTGCGCAGATGAGGGGAAGTCGCGGTACGTGGCGAGCGGACGGAAGGGGGGCAGTCATGCAGCGATTCGCGGATCGGGTTGGCGGGCGGTGCACGGCCGCCGGCGCGCAATGGTTGAATTATCCGCCGAACCCGGCAGGGTGTTCCGCGACCTACGTTCCCGAGGGCGGCGAGGCACCGAAGTAGAGGCGGCCCAACGGCATGAATTTGGGCGTTTCGGGGCGCGCAGTGTCGGTCAACCGGCGATCGAGTAGCGCGGATCCGCGGTCTCCCGCTGTCCAGCTTGCGTTGACCGCTTGCCGCGAATTCGACCCGATCTGCCAAATGACGGGCTATGCCCGCACCGGGACTTTGACGAACGGGGAAGATCGACCCGATCTTACCCGCCACATTTTACGACGCTTGATTGCTACGACTTGCGCCGGGTCGTGCCATGGGTAGCGGCCAGTTGTTTCAGTCGTTCCCCGGCTTCTCGTTTTCCGATCCCGCGAAGCGCGGCCAGCCTCGCAAGCTGCTCGCCGCGCGGTTGCGCCAACCCTCGCTCCCAGTTGTAGATCGACTGGGCGCTGACGCCCAACAGCTTCCCCACATCGGTTGCGGAGAGGCCCAGTCGCGTGCGCTGTGAACGCAGCCCCTTCGCGACAAATCGCACGGGCTTCGTGGTCGCTACGGAAGACACCGCCGGCGCCGTGCCGTAGACCTTGCGCACAAGCAAACCGACCTGACGTTCGAGCTGCGCAACCTGGCGCTTCAGTCCCGCGATATCCCGGCGATGCTGGGCGGTGGCTTTCTTGGTTCGATCGTTTTGGCTGCGGCTTTCCTTGCGGGAAAGTCGGGTGATTTCCTCCCTTAGCACGGTTCCAATGTTCGGCATGCGCGTCCTCGGCTCAATGAATAGGTGTCAATGTACCAAATAGTCGCTCGCTCTGCCTTCGGCGAGACCATGTGATCGTGGTGGACATGACGCGATACGTCATCGCTGGACGAGGACACCTTGGGTTCCCCGCCCCTCAATAGCGGGCAGGCGATGTTTGAGCGCCACATCCGCGATCTGCTGTCGGCGCACGGAATCCCGTGCGCCGCCGATGACGGTGACCGCGCCGACCTGCTGGCCGGTCATGACGACGAATGCACCGTCGATATCGGCATGCCATGCGCTCGCGCGCTGGGGCGGGCAAAACGAAGCGGCATGCGCCACGTCCGGGCAGTACTGACACGGGACTGGGATCCGTTCACTCCGCCGTGATTCTGGATTCCTTGATCAGCACACCGTAGCGATTGCGCGTCACCTCGATCCAACTCTGAGCCTCGGCCGGAGTAAGCACGGCGGGGACGACGTCCTGCAGAGCGATCCGCTCGCGCACCTCGGGCCGGCTCAACTCATCCTGAAACGCGGAATGCAACTTCGATACAACCGCGTCAGGCGTCGCCACCGGAACGAAGATCGGGTAACTCCCGGACACGTCGAAGTTGCTATACCCGAGTTCGGCCAGCGTCGGCACGTCGGGAGCCAGCGGCGATCGATTGCGGCTCGAATAGCCAAGCGCGCGCAGCTTGCCCGCCTTTATCAATGGAATTGCCAACTGTGATATCGCGAACATCCCGTCGACGTGCCCGCCGACGACGTCCGCGACGGCGGGGGGCTGACCTCTGTAAGGCACATGGAGGAAATCGGCTCCGGTCTCACGCTGAAGGTAGGCCAAGGCCAAGTGCGAAGCGGACCCGTTCCCGGAAGATGCGAACTTCAACGGCCGAGTTCTTGTCAGTTCACCGAGGTCCTTCAGATTCTTGACATCGATTGACGGGTTCACCACGAGCATGAACGCCCAGAAGCCGACCATGGCGACGGGTTTCAACTGCGATTGAGGCATGAAGACCGTGTGGGGATATAAGAATGGATTTATCGTCGCCACGGAGTCAAACGTCAACAGCAGAGTGCCACCGTCGGGCGCTGAGCGCGCGACGTGATCGGCAGCAATGTTCCCGGCCGCACCCGGCCGCGCTTCCACCACGACAGGTCGCTTGAGCGATTCGCTCAGACGATCGCTCATTGCGCGCGCGAGCGCATCGAGCGCGCCACTGGCGACTGGGATGACGATTCGCAGCGGTGCCCCCGACTCGGACTGGGCGCTCACAGAGGCGGGAAACGACACGAGCGCAAGACACGCTGCAAGCAGGCAACTTCCGACGGTTCTTGACATTGAACGGCCCTTCTCAATGACACGGGACAGATCTGTGCTGGCGACCGAATAGGTTGCCGTACATCACGCGCGCTTGCCCACAGGCAGTTCCGGTCGCCGCGGAGCCGCACTCTTCATTCGACGCTCAGCCCCATTCCCATCGCAAGCGTACCCCAGCACCCGCGCACCGCGCGGGTCCAGTACTCCCGTTCGGACGCGGTTATCCACGGACAGGTATTTCAATCGCGGGTACCTGAGTATTCTGCGATCGGTCGCACGGGTCAACCGCCGGTTGCTGACGGCAACTGGCTGATCCGTGCACGTGTCGTCGGACTTCCCCGCGGGCACCGACGACAAGTTGACGGCGAGGGGGCCGGCAGGGCCGCCGGCGCGCGCGGGACCGTGCCGCACCGCACCGCGCTTGGGGTAGGTGCGGGTGCCTGGCTACCAGGTGAGGCGCTGGTGGAACTCGTAGGCCGGGGTCGGCTGGAGGGCCGGATCGGGGAAAGGATCGTGCTCGGCGTCGGCGGCCGCCCACGGTGACGGGCCGCGGGCAGGCGCGATGCGGGATGAATGCCATTTGCACAGCTGCTGTCTCGACAATTTCGGGTGGTTCGAGCATGGGACGACACCTTTCGTTTGCGCTGGCGGCCGGACGCAACTTGCCTGCCTCGTACGTTTCATACATCGACATCCGCAAGCACGAACGTCGACGGCGAAGCCGAGGTGCTCAACCGAGTTCGCGGCCGCATGCCTGCTTGCGACCGCTTGCGCCGCTTCGAAAGTTTCGGCCTCGACGCCACAAATGCGCGCTGGGCTGACGACTGCTGTCCACCAGGCGTCATCGGATCCGACGACCGGCCACTGATCGACCAACGACGCGATTACGCCTTCTCGCCGATTCCCATCTCGCGGAACCGCTCGACGGCTTCGCCGGGAGTGAAATCGTCAAGTTCGAAGAACTGGCGAACCTCGATCTCGGCATCGCGGCCTTCGCCGACCGGATTGGGGAAGCGTTTCGTCCAATCGATCGCTTCTTCCTTCGACTTGACCTGAATGATCGTGTAGCCCGCGATCAGCTCCTTGGTCTCGGCAAAGGGCCCGTCGACGATACTGCGCCTGCCGCCTTCATATCGGATTCGCCAGCCCTGACTGGTCGGCTTGAGACCAGAGGCATCGCGCAGTACCGAACGGGCGAACGCCAGATCGACAACGCGCGAGGATTTTCCTTGATGGCGACACAAAGTCCGGCAATGCCGGCCTGAACAGGACGGTCGCAAACTGCCGGCAAGGTCGGGAAGAATCGTTGGATCAGTGGCCCGGTTCGGCCAGCCCGCGCTCGAGGAAACACCGCTCCGGCGCACTGACGGGTGCGTGCAGGAGCGGGCGCCGAACCGAACCCGAAGTCCCGCCAGGCGCCTTCCCGGCACCGTTACGAACCGGGGTTCTCCGGCACGGTGGACGCACACATGGCCTGCTCTCCGCGCCCCTGGTCAAACCGTCGGAACCCGGCCGTGACCGACGGAGTATCGGCTGACCGCGGCAGCCAATGGCGAACGAACGGTCACGCCGGGCGCCACGGGGTGTGAACGAACGTGTACTCGCCCAGCACCAACTCGCGCCCACGACCCACTGCGATGAGCCGCATGCGCGACGTCGAGGCGCCCAGCTTGCGTATGTGTTGGATGGGCGGCGTCAGCACGACCTCACCCCTCGCGCGGTCGAACGGCACATCGCACAACCGCTGGTCGCCCATTCCTTCGACCCCTTCCAGCACGAGGTCCACCTGCGCCACGCCGGCGAGCGGTGCCTCGAGCCGGGCGACCACCAGCTCATCCTCGGGCGCCACGGTGCAGTACACGCTGCCGTCGCGCGGCACCCGATACTCGCGCAGCCGCACGCCGGCGTCGGCGAGTCGTTGCAGGAACGCATGGGTGACCACCGCCTTCACGGCGCCCTGCCCCACCAGCGCACGGATGCCGTCGGCGACGTCGACGAGGCTTGCGAACGCCGCGGTGCAGTCGCCGCACGCCAGCAAGTGCTCCTCGACTCGCGCCTCCTGCGCGGCGTCGAGTTCGCCGACCCAGTACTCGACCAGCGTCGTTGCCGCGATCGGCGACGTGCAGCCCGTTTCAGTCATGCCGCGCCCTTGCTCCCGGTCACGCAATCGCGCAGCCGCTCGAGCCCGCGATGGCGGATCACGCGCACGTTGCCGTCGGACAGACCCAGTTCCTCGGCCACGTCACGCGCCGGGCGATCGCCGTAGAACGTCATCACCAGCACCGATCGTTCGCGCTCGGAAAGCCGGTCAAGGCAGCGCAGCAGCCGCGCCTGGTCGAGTCGCGGCGACTGCCCCGGGTCGGCCGCCGGCACGTCGTCGCGATAAGTCTCCATCAGCCGCTCGCGGCGGGCATAGGTTCGGCGCATTTCGAGCACGACCATCCGGCACATGCCGAGCACGAAGGAGGCGAGCATCTCCGGCTGCCGCAACTGTCCCGCGCGGAGCCGTTCGAGCGCCATCAGCAGCACCTGTTGCGACAGATCGGCCGCCGCGTGACCGTCGCGCAGGTGGCGCAGCCCGTAATGGCGCACACGGGGCCCCATCCGGCGACAGAATTCGCTCTCGGCCTCGGCGTCCGGGCTGGGGCGCGCCGCCGCGATGCGGCACGCAAGCGAGGCGTCACAAAGGCCCTTCGGCTCGTTGCGATCGTCCACGAAATCAGCATACCCCCGATCCTCCAGCCCGAGGAAGTGTAACGATCGGTCGTGCCGTTACACTTCCTCGTCTCCCCCAACCCCAGGAGGCAACGATGATCACGAATTCCGAAGCGGGCACCAACGTTCACGAAATTGCCGATGGCATCTACCGCATCAACACGCCGATCGCGATTCCGGGCGGACCCGGGGCCTTCAACTTCAACCAATACCTGATCGTGGACGACGCATCGTTGCTGTTCCACACCGGGCCGCGACGGCTGTTCCCGCTCGTCCGTGAGGCGGTCGGTCGCGTGCTCGGCGTCGAGCAATTGAATTTCCTCGGCTTCTCGCACTTCGAGGCCGACGAATGCGGTGCCCTCAACGACTGGCTCGCGGTCGCGCCGCGCGCGGAACCGGTCTGCGGCCGGATCGCCGCGATGGTGTCGATCGGCGACATGGCCGACCGGCCCCCGCACGCGCTCGCCGACGGCGAAACCCTCACCCTGGGCCGGCATACGGTGCGCTGGTTCGACACGCCGCACACGCCGCACGGCTGGGACTGCGGCCTGATGATGGAGGCGTCAACGCGCACGCTTCTGTGCGGCGACCTGTTCACGCAAGGCGGTACCGGCGACACCCCGCTCACCGAATCGGACATACTCGGGCCGAGCGAGGCCATGCGCCAGGCGATGGACTATTTCGCCCACGCGCCCGCCACCACGGCAATCCTCGAACGTCTTGCCCGGGAACGGCCGGCGACCCTCGCCTGCATGCACGGCAGCGCCTGGCGTGGCGATGGCGCGGCGCTGCTGCGCGCGCTCGCGGTTCGGCTGGTGGAGCCCTCCGCATTTCTTCAAGCACCGCAGGAAATCGATTACGGCTCATGTCCTTGAAACGGCCGGCAGGCTGACGGCGCCCGGGCGGTATCGGCTCGGTGTTTGCTTCCCGACCGGAATCACGCAGTCGTTCCCGGGGGTCTCGATGACGAGCCGTCGCCGTCGAGCAGCTAGCGCTCTGGGCCGCATCTCGATCAGACCGGCTCCCCTGCTGACGCGACCTGTGAAGGCGCCGACTGCCTGGCCAGTTGGCGATCGATCAGGCGTCGGGCGCGCACACCGCCGGCGTCGATGTTGAAATTGCGCAGTTCCCGGCCGGGCCACCGCGACAGGTTCTGCTGCTGCGCCTCGAGCACGACGATGTCCTCGGCGAACACCGCGTTCTGCGCATCCTTGATCCGGTACGTCAGGCCCTGATCCTTGACCTCGAAGTTGCGCGCCATCCCCCAGAAATACCAGCACGTGGTGTCCGATTCCGGCGTCATCACGTCCACCACGATGCCGGTCACGCCCTGCGCGCGGTTCCCTTCCGGGGCGCCCGTTCCCGCTCGCGCCACGCCGACGTCGATCATCACGCTCGCGGGCAGCGTGAACGTGCCGATCTGCCAGCGGTCGCACTTTGCGTTCGATTTCAGGTTGCTGGCCCAGAATGGAGGCGGCTCGATGTCGCGCATCCAGCGCGTCACGGCGACCGACCCCTCGTCCTCGGTAGTCCTGATCGGCGCGCGCGTGATTTCCTCCTGACCGATGCTGGTCGGATGCACGAACGTCTCGTGGGTGAGATCCATCAGGTTGTCCACGAGCAGACGGTAATCGCAGCGCACGTAATAGGTGCCGCCGTCGAACGCCCAGTTCGGATCCGAGCACCAGCGCAGGTCCGGAATCCGGGACTCGTCGGCGAGCGCAGGATCGCCGATCCATACCCAGACGAAGCGATGGCGCTCCGCAACCGGGTAGGCACGGACCCTGACGCTGGCGGGAACCTTCTCCATGTTCGGCATGTGGACGCACTCGCCCTTTCCGTTGAGCTCGATGCCGTGGTAGCCGCAGACGATGAGGTCACCCTTCACCCGTCCCTTGGACAACGGCAGCATGCGATGCGGACAGCAGTCGTCGAGTGCGACCAGGCTCCGATCGGGCCGCCGATAGAGCACGATCGGCTCGCCGCACACGGTTCGCGCGAACGGCTTCTGCTTGACCTCGTGGTCCCACGCAATCACGTACCAGTAGTCGGTCAGAAACATGGTTCGCCCTCCGTACAATGCGCCCCGTCGCGGCACCGCGTCCGGCAGACAGTATCGCGCATCCCGGAGCGGCGGTCCGGCGCCTGCCTGCGGGGGTGTTCGGTCATACCCGCATGCGGCGGGCACGAATCCGGAACCGGATCGGCACGGCATCCTGTACCTGAAGGGCACCGCCCAGGATCGAGAAAGGGACGATTCCGAAACCGGACTGTTCGATCGTCACGCGACCGGACACGCTGAGCTCGTCGGCAGCGATCTCGATGTGCGCCGGAATCCGCATCGTGCGCGCCACGCCGTTCACGGTAATGGCGACGTTCAACCGCGCGCCCGTCGCATCGGCATCCACGCTGCGCACGGCGATCCGTGCATAGGGATGCTGGTCGGCGCCGAGCTTGTAGAGCATGTTCTCGCGCGTGCCCGCGATCGCCTCCGCGGACGGTTGCGTGTCGAATGCCGCCTCGGCGCGCAAACCGGGCTCGTCGACCGCCAGCCGGTCGAGGCGAATGTAGAGGTCCGCGCGACCTTCGGCCGGCGCGACGTAACCGCGCACGTCATGACTCGCGACGATGTGGTCGTGGCCCAGGTGCGCGAGCGACCCGCCGCGCCGCACCTCGATGGCGACGAGCGAGCGTTCCGGATCGATCCGGAATACCGGCTGGGCATGCTCGGCAAGCTGCCCGTAGTATGCGTCGGGGAAGTCCGAAGGCGGCTCGGCATCGCCCAAGGAGACTTTCGCAACGGGTGGAGCGCAGCCTGCCAGCAATGCCGCGGCGACGGTCGCAGCGATCAACGTCGTACGCATGTCGTGCTCCTTGTTCCCCGTTGCGCCCGCTTCGGAGTCGCCCTGCAGGGCCATGCTCCGTGCCGTTTCGCGCATCGCGTCCGGCGATTCGTGCCGAAGCACAGGGCGCGCGTACGGGGCACTCTGCCACGAGCGTGGCGCGCTTTCCACCGCGTCAGGAGGCGGCGCGCGCGGATGCTGCGATAATGCGGCAGTTCCGGCTGCCGGTCGGCCGCCGGCCGGCCGCCCCAACGTGAATCTGCCCCCCCTTCCCCGCTGGGTGTACGTCGTCGTCGCTGTGCTCGGCCTCGCCGCCGCGGCAACGCTGACCTATGTCGTGCGCGGAACGACGGTCGACGTCGCGAACGTGCGGACTGCGCCGCTGCGGCAGACTGTGGTGGTTTCGGGCAGGGTCCTGACCCCGGCAAAAGTCAACATCGGCTCGACCATCACCGGGCGCGTCGAGACGATCAGCGTGGACGAAGGCGACCGCGTCGTCGCCAGCCAGGTGTTGATCGCCCTCGAGCGCGCCGAACTCGCGGCCGCGCTCGCGCAAGCCCGGGCCAACGAAGCGGCCGCCGCCACTCGCATCCGCCAATGGAAGGATGTCGATGCGCCCAACGCGCAGGAGCAGCTGCGGCAGGCCGAGGCCAACCTGCGCGTCGCCCAGCGCAGTGCCGCGCGGCAGGAGGAGCTCTACGGCAAGGGCTTCGTCGGCGAAGCCGCGGTGGACGAAGCGCGGCGTGCGCTCGAAGTCGCGCGCAGCCAGGCCGAGACCGCACGCGCCAGCGCGAACGCGAACGCTCCCGTCGGCTCGGGTCGCCGCCTGCTCGAGGACCAACTCACCGTGGCGCGAGCGGCGCGCGAAACCGCCGCCGCGAAGCTCGAACAGACGCGGATCACGGCGCCGGCGGCCGGCGTGGTGCTCGACCGCAGCGTCGAGCCGGGAGACATCGTGCAACCCGGGAAGGCGCTGTTGACCCTGGCGCTCGACGGCGCGGTGCGGCTCACCGCACTTGTCGACGAGAAGAACCTGGCGCTGCTGAAGGTGGGACAGCGTGCGCGCGTGTCGGCCGACGCCTTTCCGGCGCAACGCTTCGACGCCGAGCTCGAGTACGTCTCGCCCGGCGTTGACGTGCAGCGCGGCACCGTCGAGGCGAAATTCAGGATTCCCGATCCCCCTGCCTTTCTGCGCGCCGACATGACGGTCTCCATCGACATCGCGGTCGCGGACAAGGCGGATGCGATCGTCATTCCGGCCGCCGCGATCCGCGACGGGCAGACGCTGGAGCCGTGGGTCCTCGTGCTGCGCGACGGTCACGCGGAACGACAACCGGTTGCCACAGGCGCCCGCACCGCGCAGGACGTCGAGGTCACGCGCGGGCTTGCCGTCGGCGACGCGGTCATCGTCACGCCGAACGTGGAACCCGGCGCGCGCGTGACCGTGCGCTGACGATCGCGCCGGGACATCCATGCATTTCGAGCTCGTCGTTGCGCTTCGTTTCCTGCGCGAGGGCCGCTTCCAGACCTGGCTCATCATCGGCGGGACCACGATCGGCGTCGCCGTCGTCGTGTTCATCACCGCGCTGGTCGCGGCGTCGCAGGTCAACATGATCCGGCGCGTGCTCGGCACCACCGCCCACATCTCGATCCTGCCGCCCGAGGAAGTCGCACGGCCGCAGCGATCGGCCGCCGACCCGACGGTGCTGCCGCGCGTGCAGGCGCGCGCGCAGCGGCTGCGCTCCATCGACCAGTGGCAGCCGCTGATGGAGGCGCTCGATCGCAATCCCGACATCCTCGCGGTGTCGCCGCTGGTCGCCGGGCCGGCGTTCGCGGTGCGCGGGGACGCGAGCCGGTCGGTCACCGTTTCCGGCATCGACCCCGTTCGCTTCAACCGCATCTTCGCGATCACCGACAAACTCGCGGCCGGCGAATTCCGCGTCGCTCCCGGCGAGGCGGTCATTGGTGCGGTTCTCGCCGCCGATCTCGGGATCGGGCTCGGAGACCGTTTCAACCTGATCACCGAGCGCACCGGCAGTGCCGCTCCCGACGCCTTCACCGTCACGGGGCTGGTCGACCTCGGCGCGCGCGAGGCGAATCGACGCGCGGTGTACGTCGGCCTGCGCACGGCGCAGGCACTGTTCGACCTTCCCGGCGGCGTGTCGGAGCTCGATCTCAAGATCACCGATCTCTTCGACGCCGACCGCGTGGCGACGGCCCTGCGCGCTCAGACCGGACTGGACGTGCAGGCGTGGATGTCCACCTTCGAGCAGCTGATGACGGCGATCAATGCCCAGACGATCACCAACCGCGCCATTCGCGCGTTCGTCGTGATCGTCGTCGTGCTGGGAATCGCGAGCGTTCTGGTCGTCTCGGTCGTGCAGAAGCGCCGCGAGATCGGCATCCTGCGCGCGATGGGCGCTTCGCGCAGCGCCATCCAGCGCGTTTTCCTGCTGCAGGGTGCCATCGTCGCGCTGACGGGGTCCCTGCTCGGATGCCTGCTCGCCGCGTCGTGGATCGCGGTCTTCCTGCATCTGATCCGCAATCCCGACGGAACTCCGCTGTTCCCGGTCGAGGTCGACGCCTGGGTCTACATCAGCGCCGCGGTCGGGGCGGTCGTGTTCGGTCTGCTCGCCGCGGCGGTGCCGGCACGTCACGCCGCGGAGCTCGATCCCGCGCAGGCGATCCGCATGTGAAGCAGGTGCGATGCCGGTCCCGCTGATCGAGCTCTCGGGCGTCTGCAAGTCGTACGGTGTCGGCACCGAGGTCGAGACCGAGGTGCTGCACGGCATCGACCTCACCATTGCGCCGGGCGAATTCCTCGCGCTGATCGGGCCCTCCGGGTCAGGCAAGACGACGCTTCTCAACCTGATCGGCCTGCTCGAGCCGCCGACCGCCGGCTCGTATCGGTTCGAGGGTCGCGAGACCGCGCAACTCGGCGACGGCGAGCTCACCCGGCTGCGCGCCGTGGGCCTCGGCTTCGTGTTCCAGTTCCACCATCTGCTGCCGGCGTTCACCGCCACCGAGAATGTCCTGATGCCCGGCCTGATCGCGCTCGGACCGGTGACCGCCGCGCGACGCGAGGCGGCGCGCGAGGTCCTGCGGGCCGTCGGCCTGGGCGATCGCCTCGACTACCTTCCGGGAAAGCTCTCCGGCGGACAGCAGCAGCGCGTAGCCATCGCCCGCGCGCTGTCGCTCGCGCCGCCGCTCGTACTCGCCGACGAGCCGACCGGCAATCTCGACACGCACACGACGGACGACATCTTCGCGCTGCTGCGCAAGTTCAACGCCGAGCGCGGCACGGCCTTCCTCGTCGTCACCCACGATCCGCGCCTTGCCCGTCGCTGCGACCGGATCGTCGAGCTCGTCGACGGGCGCATCACCCGTGATGCGCCGAATCCCTCGAGCGCGGACGCCGCGACGCCCGACTGACTGTGCGATGACCAGGCCCGCTCACCGTCGCCTGTCCGACCTGCGCGGTTTCGCTTTGTTGAATGCAAAGAGGAGCAACGGTTCATCCGCCCGATGAACCGGTAGCCGGAAGTCCCCGCGCCGGTCGCGTCCGCCGGAAGGCGCGTGACATCTTCGCCGAGGCCCGGTCTCGAAGCGGCCGCACACGAAGGGACCGCGGGGTCACCGCAAGTGGTGGACCTCCTGCCCCAGCATTTCCGGAACGATCAGCGTCACGCCACGTTCGGTGACGTGGAAGCGCCGCCGGTCCGCCTCCGGATCGAGCCCCACGGTGAGACCTTCCGGCAGCCGACAATGCTTGTCAATGATCGCGCGCTTGAGCACGACGTTGCGCGCGATCTGGACGTTGGGAAGGACCACCGAATCCTCGATCGTGCAGAAGCTGTGCACGCGCACCCTGGAGAACAGCACCGAGCGGCGCACGGTCGACCCGCTGACGATGCACCCGCTGCCGATGATCGAGTCGAGTGCCGTGCCGCGGCGGCCGTCGTCGTCGAACACGAACTTGGCCGGCGGGAGCTGCTCCTGGTACGTCCAGATCGGCCACTCCTCGTCGTAGAGGTTGAGCTCGGGCACGACGTGGGTCAGCGCGATGTTGGCGTCCCAGAAGGCGTCCAGCGTGCCGACGTCGCGCCAGTACGGAACGCCGTTGCTCGTGTTCACGCAGCTCTCGGCAAAGTCGTGGGCGCACGCGCGCGCGCCCTGCGCGATGAGACAGGGGATCAGGTTGTGGCCGAAATCGTGGCTCGAGTTCGCGTCGTCGGCATCGCGCAGCAACTCGGCATAGAGGAAATCGGCGTCGAAAACGTAGATGCCCATGCTGGCAAGCGCGCGGTCCGGATGTCCGGGCTTCGGTGTCGGTGCCGCCGGTTTCTCCTCGAACCCGACGATGCGATTGCTGGTATCGACGCGCACCACGCCGAGCGAGCGCGCGTCCGCCAGCGGCACGTCGACGCAGGCGACGGTCATCTGCGCCCGGCTGGCGACGTGGGCCTCGAGCATCCGGCCGTAGTCCATCTTGTAGACATGATCGCCGGCGAGGATCAGCACGAAATCCGGCGCGTGCCGTCGCAGGATGTCGAGGTTCTGGTACACGGCGTCGGCGGTCCCCTGATACCAGGTCGCCGTGATGCGTTGCTGTGCGGGCAGCAGTTCGACGAATTCGTCGAAGCGGCCGTCGAGAAAGCTCCAGCCGCGCTGCACGTGCCGGATCAGGCTTTGCGCTTTGTACTGCGTGCAGATCCCGACCCGTCGGATGCCGGAGTTCACGCAGTTCGACAACGCGAAATCGATGATCCGGAATTTGCCGCCGAACGGAATCGACGGTTTCGCCCGCCAGATGGTCAGCTCCTCGAGGCGGCTGCCCCGTCCCCCGGCGAGGATCAGCGCGAGCGTGTTTTTCGTCAGGGGGCCTGGCAAACGTCGCCCGTGCGCTCCATGCGCAACGATCGGCAGGATGCCATGTTCGCGTCCGATGTTCATCGCGAACGAATCTTTCAGGACTTGCCGCAGCGCGCGGAACCTGCGCCGCGGACTGCTCGTTACACAACGACCGCCGCTCCCAGCCGGCCAGCTGCCGGCGGCGGATCGCCTTCCTTTACGCGCGCAACCGCCCGTCGATTTCGGCCTCGGCACCAAGCCAGTCGTCCATCTCCCCGCCGGCGGCAAACCCGCGCCTCTCGGCAGCGAAATATGCCGCCGTCGCGATCATCTGCCGACGCGCCTCAACGTCCGCCATGCTGCCTTGCAGCACGGTCGGTTCCGCCGCGTCTGCCGGCGGCTCGGCCGTCGCGACGATCGTGGAAGGGGGAACGGGGGATGCTTTTCTGCGGCCAGCGTGCCGCGATGCAACGATGCGAGGTGCAGTCATGGTCGTTTCCTTCGTGTGCAGAGCGAGCCGATTGTATTCTTTTTGTTCTTGTAGGCTACGCTCCAGCGCGTACCGTGCATAGACCTTGATCAATAAAGGGTGATGTGATGGACGGGTCGATGCTGCACCGCAAACGGACCACGGTGTGTCCGGATGCACGACCGAGGTCCTCCTGTGTTCCCCGGCCGGCGGCTCCGGCCGTATGCGCTACCCCGCCAATGTCGGAGGTGATGCTGGCGCATTCGGCTCCGCATCGTGACGATGGCCGGTCACGACTCCCGCGCGAACCCGGTGACCTTGATCTTCATTCCGACGAGCGATCCCTTGCGCGCGCGGCGCAGCAGATGTCGCGCCAGGTCGTCGCCCTCGATTGCCGCCACCACTGATCGGCCCAACCGGTTCGTGCCCTGCAGGACGACTTTGCGGGACGTCGCGAGGCCGATCGCGACGAGCGTCTCGTCGCGGTCGAGACCGAGGACGATGACGCCGCGACCGCGCGGCACCTCGCGCATTTCCGCGAGCGGAAACACGAGCAACCGGCCGCGCGACGACAGCGCCGCGACGTGATCGAGTCCAGCCGCGAGCGCCACCGGCGTGAGCGGTTCCTCGTCCGGCTCAAGCGTCATGAACGCCTTGCCGGCGCGCTGCCGCGAAACCATGTCCTCGAACGAGGTGACGAAGCCGTAGCCGCCGGTGCCAGCCACGAGAAACTTCTGCTCGGGTGCGCCGCAGATCGCGTGCGCGACTTTTGCGCCGGGCTGCAGGTCGATCAGCGTGGTGACCGGCACGCCGTCTCCGCGGCCGCCGGGGATGTCCGCGCCGCGAATCGTGTAGGCGCGCCCCGTCGTGTCGAGCACGACGATTCCGTTCACCGTTCGCGTTTCGAGAATCGCGAGCGGGGAATCGCCGGCCTTCCACGCGAATTGCGCCGCGTCGAGGCCGTGGCCCTGGCGCGAGCGGATCCAACCGTGCCGCGACAGCGTCACCGTGACCGGCTCGTCGGGAACGGCGCGACTCAACACCACCGACGCGACGGCTTCGATGAGCGTGCGTCTGCGATCGGCGAAACGCGCCGCATCCGCTTCGATTTCCGACACGATGAGATCGGAGAGCGCCTTCGCGTCGGCGAGGATGTGCTTCAAGCCCTTGCGCTCGGTCTTGAGCGCCTTCAATTCACTCTCGATCTTGATGCCTTCGAGGCGAGCGAGCTGACGCAGCCGGATCTCGAGGATATCCTCGGCCTGCACGTCCGTCAGACCGAATTCCGCCATCAGGTCGGCCTTCGGATCGTCCGCCTTGCGAATGATGCGGATTACCTTGTCGATCGAAAGCAGCGCGATCTGCCGCCCTTCGAGAATGTGGATCCGCCGATCGACTTCGCCCAATCGGTGTCGCGTGCGCCGCGTCACCGTCTCGAAGCGAAAGGCGATCCACTCGTCGAGAATCTGCTTCAGGTTCTTCGAGCGCGGCCGGCCGTCGCGCCCGAGCATCACGAAGTTCACCGGAAGGCTGGACTCGAGTCGCGTGTTGGCGAGCAGCAGGTTCATGAACTCGGCCGGATCCTGCCGGCTCGACTTCGGTTCCAGCACGATGCGCACCGGCGAGGACTTGTCCGACTCGTCGCGCACGGCGTCGAGCGCGGCGAGCATCACGTTCCTGAGGTTGATCTGCTCCTGCGCGAGCGCCTTCTTGCCCTCCTTGGGTTTCGGGTTCGTCGCCCGCTCGATGTCTTCCAGCACCACCCGCGTCGACACGCCGAACGGCAGCTCGGTGACGGCGATGCGCCACTGGCCACGCGCGAGCTCCTCGACGGTCCAGCGCGCGCGCACGCGGAGGCTGCCGCGCCCGCTCTCGTACACGGCGCGGATCGTGTCGGGGTCGGAGATGATGTGGCCGCCGCCGGGAAGATCGGGGCCCGGGATGCAACTCAGCAGCTTGTCGATGCCGATCGCCGGATTCCGGATCGTTGCGACCACGGCGCGCGCAACCTCGCCCAGATTGTGCGAGGGGATGTCGGTCGCCATGCCGACGCCGATGCCCGACGCTCCGTTCAACAGCAGCATCGGCAGCCGCGCGGGCAGCAGCTTGGGCTCCTTGAATGCGCCGTCGTAATTCGGCACGAAGTCGACGGTGTCGCGATCGATTTCGGCGAGCAGCAACTCGGCCATCGCGGTTAGACGGCACTCGGTGTAGCGCATCGCCGCCGCGTTGTCGCCGTCGCGCGAGCCGAAGTTGCCCTGGCCGTCGATCAGCGGATAGCGAAGGCTGAAGTCCTGCGCCTGGCGCACCAGCGCGTCGTAGGCTGCCGTGTCGCCGTGCGGATGGTATTTGCCGAGCACGTCGCCGACGACGCGCGCCGACTTGACGTGCCGCGTCGGCGCATAGAGGCCGAGCTCGTGCATCGCGTAGAGAATCCGGCGCTGCACCGGCTTCTGGCCGTCGGCCACGTCGGGCAGTGCCCGCCCGGTCACGACGCTCATCGCGTATTCGAGATAGCTGCGCTCCGCGAACTGCGCCAGCGGAAGCGCGTCCTCGTCGCCCGTTCCGCCGCCGCCCATAGGCGGCCGCGCGGGAGGCAGCGGGGGCACTCGTGCGGTTGACTCCTGCGTGCCGGTGTCGCCGGCGAACAGCTCGCCCGTCAGCGTGTCGACGACGGCCGCTGCTCGCCGCGCGCCGCCGGCGACTGGTTTCTTCGTCCCTTTGCCTGCCATTGGTTGATCCGATCGCGTGCGTGTGCGGCCGTCGTGGTCAGATGTCGACTTCGACCGCGTTGCCGTTCTGCTCCATCCACGCGCGGCGGCTCGCCGCCTCTCCCTTGCCCATCAGCTTCGCGAATACGCGCATGGCGTCCTGGTCGCCGCCGGGTTCGATGCGCACCGGCATCACCCGCCGCGTTTCCGGGCTCATCGTCGTCTCCCACAGCTGCTCGGGATTCATCTCGCCCAGCCCCTTGAAGCGGCCCACCGACCAGGATCCCGACTTGACACCCTCCTTGGCGAGCCGGTCCTCGATCACTTCGAGCTCGGCGTCGTCGAGCGCATAGAGCTTGCGCGCGGGCCGCTTGCCGGCCGCCGGCACGTCGATGCGGTACAGCGGCGGACTCGCCACGCAGACGTGGCCGCGCTCGATCAGTGCCGGAAAGTGGCGGAAGAAAAGGGTCAGCAGCAGGACCTTGATGTGACTGCCATCGACGTCGGCGTCAGCCATGATGATGATCCTCGCGTAGCGCAACCCCTTGAGATCCGCCTCGTCGGCCGAGCGATGCGGATCCACGCCGACCGCCACCGCGATGTCGTGGATCTCCGTGTTGGCGAACAGGCGGTCGCGCTCGACCTCGAACGTGTTGAGCACCTTGCCACGCAGCGGCAGGATCGCCTGGTACTGCTTGTCGCGCGCGAGCTTGGCCGAGCCGCCGGCGGAGTCGCCTTCGACGAGAAACACCTCGCGCCGCGACACATCGTCCGATTCGCAGTCGGTGAGCTTGCCCGGCAGCACGGCCACACCGGAACCCTTCCTCTTCTCGACCTTCTGCGCCGACTTCATCCGGGTGAGCGCCTGCTGGATGGCGAGCTCCGCAATGCGCTTGCCGAACTCGACGTGCGAGTTGAGCCACACCTCCAGCGGATCCTTGAGGACCTGCGCGATCAGCTTCAGCGCGTCGCGGCTGGTGAGCTTCTCCTTCACCTGTCCCTGGAACTGCGGATCGAGGATGCGCGCGGACAGCACGTAGTGGACCTTCGCCGAGACGTCCTCGGTCTGCAGCCGGGCGCCGCGCGGCAGCAGGCCGTGGTGGTCAACGAACGCCTTCACCGCCTCGAACAGCGCCGCGCGCAGCCCGGCCTCGTGCGTGCCGCCCGCCGGCGTCGGGATCAGGTTGACGTAGCTCTCGCCCGCCGCGGCGCCTTCCTCGTACCACGCAAGTGCCCATGCGGCACCTTCACCTTCCGCGAAGGTTTCCCCGTCCTTCGGCTTGCCGAGATACGTCTCGCCGGCGAAGATCGGCGCGACCGGTTCGAGACCCTCGCCCAGCTCGCGCAGGTAATCGGTCAGGCCACCGGGATACGACCACGTCTGCGTCTTCCACTCCTTGCCCCGCTCGACCGCGAGCGTGACCTTCACGCCGGGCAGCAGCACCGCCTTCGCGCGCAGCGACCGTTCGAGCTCCGGTACCGACACCGTCGGCGCGTCGAAGTATTTCGGATCCGGATAGGCGCGGACCGTCGTGCCGGAAGCACGTTGCCCGCAGGTGCCGATCAGCTTCAGCTTCTCGGCGACGTCGCCGCCGGCGAAAACGATCCGGTGCACCTTGCCGTCGCGCTTGACCTCGACTTCGAGACGACGCGAGAGCGCGTTGGTCACCGACACGCCCACGCCGTGCAGGCCGCCGGAAAACGCGTACGCCCCCTGCCCGTCCTTCTTGTCGAACTTGCCGCCCGCGTGGAGCCGCGTGAACACCACCTCGACCGTCGAAACCTTCTCCACCGGATGCGGGCCCACCGGAATGCCGCGCCCGTCGTCTTCGACCGACACCGACTGATCGGCGTGCACGCGAACGTCGATGCGCGTCGCCTGGCCGGCGAGCGCCTCGTCCGCCGCGTTGTCGATCACCTCCTGGATGATGTGCGTCGGATCGGTCGTCCGCGTGTACATACCGGGCCGCTCGCGCACCGGCTGCAGCCCCTTCAGTACGCGGATCGACGATTCCTCGTATTTGCCCTTGGCCAACTCGCTGTCCTCTTGTGTCCTGCCGCGCCACTTCACAACGCGGTGCCGGCGTACCAGCGCCCGGCATGGTACAGGTATTGCCGCGGCGACCGATCACACGACGCCGGATCCGGCCACCCCATTGAAACGCGACACCGTGCGCACGAAAGCTGATGCGAACGAGCCGCCGCCCCCGGATTGCGGCGTTCGCCGCACCGGAACGTGCGACCGGAGTCGCGTCAGGCGTTCAGCTTGCGCAGCAGCGCGAGCACCTTCTCGAACGTCGCGCCGTACGGTGGATACAGCAGCTTCGCCGCGGCAAAGCGGGGCTGATGGAAGACGGGCTTCTCGTGGCTGAACGTGACGAAGCTGCGCTCGCCGTGATAGGAACCCATTCCCGATGCGCCGACGCCGCCGAACGGCAGCTCCTCGTGCACAAAATGCCAGAGCGTGTCGTTGACGGTGACGCCGCCGGCGATCGTCTCGCGCAGCACGCGCTCGCGCCGCGCGCGATTCCGGCCGAAGTAGTAGAACGCGAGCGGCCGCGGTCGCGCGTTGACCTTGGCGATCGCTTCGCCGAGCGTGCCGTAGGCCTCCACCGGCAACAACGGACCGAAGATCTCCTCGCGCATGATCGCCATCGAGTCGTCGACGCCGACGACGAGCGCCGGCGCGAGCCTGCCCGGACCCACCGCCAGCGTCTCCTCGACCGGATTCAGCGACACGATCGTCGCCCCCTTCGCGCGCGCATCGTCGACGAGAGCCAGAAGCCGCGCGTAGTGCCGGCCATTGATGATCGACGTGTAATCGGGATTGGCAGCCAGCGTCGGGTAGAGCTTGCGTACCGCCGCCGTGACCGCAGCGACGAACTCGTTGACGCGCACCGTCGGCACCAGCGCGTAATCCGGCGCGATGCACGTCTGCCCCGCGTTCAGCAGCTTGCCCGACGCGAGCCGCGGCGTCGTCAACGCAAAGTCGGCGTCCTCGTCGAAGAGCGCCGGCGACTTGCCGCCGAGCTCGAGCGTGACGGGGGTCAGGTTCTCGGCCGCGGCGCGGGCGACATGCCGGCCGACGGCCGTCGAGCCGGTGAAGAACAGGTGATCCCAGGGCAGCGCGACGAACGCCTGGCCGACGGCGGCGTCGCCTTCGACGACCGCGAACTCGTCGGGGCGAAAATGCTGGCTCACCCGTTGCGCAAGCAACGCCGACAGCCGGGGTGTCAGCTCGGAGGGTTTGAGCAGCACCCGGTTGCCCGCCGCGAGCGCGCCGATGGCGGGCACGAGCGCGAGTTGCAGCGGGTAGTTCCACGGGCTCACGATGCCGACCACACCCTGCGGCTGGCGGCGGATTTCGGCGCGCCCGGGCAGGAGGTGCAGCGGCGTCGCCACACGCCGCGGCTTCATCCAGCGCTTCAAGTCGTTGAGCGCGCGTCGCGCATCCGAGGCCACGACGAATAGCTCGGCGAGCCGGGTCTCGTGCGACGAGCGACCACCGAAGTCGGCGTCGATCGCGGCAATCACCGCATCTTCGTCGTCGAGGACAATGCGAAGCAGGCGCCGGAGCCGGTCGCGGCGCGTCGCCAGGTCCGGGAAGCGCTCGCGCTCGAACGCCGCGCGCTGCAATGCGAACAGGCGGGAAACGTCGCCGACCGCCGCGTCGGAGGCCAGCGTCGGAGATTCGAGTGGGGCATTCATGTTTTTTAGATGCGGGCGCCCGGAGACCGGTGCAAGGCGGCGACGCCTACTGCGCCAGCGCGCCCGGCAGCATCGAAGGTGCTGCGGACACCGGCAGCAACGTCGCATTCACGTCGCGCAGCAGTCGCTTGAATTCGGAGGATTCGCGGACCACGAGGCCCGCCGCGGCGCGCAGCCGGTCGACCTGTTCGGCGGAAAGCACGAAACTTGTCGGCATTTCGTTGAGATACGCGCGCTCGTCGCTGTCCGGGTGCGCGGAGAAACTGACATCGACCGGATAAAGGTCAATGTCCGGCACGTCGACGGCGCGGGCGAGCGCCGGGTTGCCGGCATTGACGAAGGCGCCCGCGGCCTTTAGCGAACGCACGGTCTGCCAGCGGTCGATCAGGTCCTTCAGCAACTCGACCGCCTCGTACGAGTAACGGTCGATCGGCACGCCCGTCGCCTTCAGCAGAATTTGCACGTCGGCAGGCGGCCGCTCGGTCTGGTCCCAGTTCGTCTTCGGCTGCGACAGCGAATTGACGACGAAAACGACGATGCGACGGACCGTGTCGATCTTTCCCGTCCGCCGGAATCCCCGACTCGCCTCGAGCGTTTCGAGTCCCTCCAGCACGCTCCGCATGCCCAGGTTGTCGGACACTCCCCCGTCGACCAGGTGGAGGTACGGGCGATTGACCCCGTCCTGGAATCCCATCATCTCCTTGTAACGCTGGACGGCGCGGCCGGCCGGACGCGCCCGGGTCTGCGGGTCCTCGATCGCCCGGACCCAGGACGGAGGTCGGTACCGGCACGTGCCGCCGTAGTTGTTGATCGTCACCGGCGACATCACGAACGGCACCGCCGACGACGCCGCCGCCGCGCGCGACAGCGACACCTTCGACAGGTCCGAGCAGATGAGGTCCCAGTCGGCCTGGATGAAACCCAGCCGTGAGCCGGTCGAGATGTCGGTCGCCGTCGCGATCACCACCGGGCCGCCGATCCGTTCCAGGTCGCCGAACGTCGCGCCGTTGAACAGGATCTCGTCGTACAGGTCGGCGGCCATCTCCGAGCGCCCATAGCCGGCCGACGACAAGCTGGGCCAGCGGCCCGGGTTCAGCAGCCGCGCGACCAGCTCGCCCTGCACATCGCGCTTCAGGAACCGCTGTTCGTATTCGTCGAACAGTTTCTCGCCGTACAGGCCGTACGCGAGCGCGGTGAAACTGCCACCCGATACGCCGGTGACGATGTCGACCTCCTCCAGGAGCCGCGTCTTCCTGCCGTTGACGACGATCTCGGTGCGGCGCAGCTCCTCGAGCACGCCGTAGGAGAAAGCCGCCGCGCGCGTGCCGCCGCCGGAGAACGCGAGAATGACCATCGTGTCGCTGGCTGCCCCGCGTATCGTCCGATTTTCGGCGCGGTAACCCTTGCTGCGGTCGGCGAGTTCCAGCGGGGGATTGACGGGACGCGTCGCGCAGCCGGCGACGAGGAGGCCGACACAGGCGAATGCGACGGCCTTGCACAGACGCTTCAACATGGCGTCATTATCGTCGCGCACGCGTTTTCGCGCAACCGGAGCGGCCGACGATTTTCAGCCCATGTCATTGATTAAAAAAGGATACTTATGCTCGCTCCGGCGGGACGCGACGCATTTGGCGCGCGGTGAACCACATGTGACTGAACGTCGCAGGCGATGTTCAGGACGCGCGCGCGGGCCGCAATATGGTCGCCGTGCCGCCGACGATCAGCGCACAGCCAGCGACCATCGGCAGCGTGATCGATTCGCCGAGGAACAGCACGCCCCACAGCATCGCGAAGGCCGGGATCAGGTAGGCGACGGTGAGCGCGCGCGTCGGGCCCGCATCGGCAATCAATCGATAATAGAGAAGGTAGGCGATCGCGCTGCACAGCAAGCCGAGCCCGAGCATGTTGACGACGACGTCGAGCGACAACGGTCCCGGCGCAGGCGCCGCCGCGGCGATGGGCAGCAATGCGATTCCGGCGAGCAGCTGGCTCCATCCCGCCACGGCGACCGGACTCAATCCCGAGCCGTTCTTCTTGAGCCAGACGCCGGCGAGGCCGTAGCAGATGGTCGCGCCGAGGCACGCGAACACCGCCCACGCGAACGACGCGTCGGGGGCGAACGCCCCGGCGCGACTCACCAGCACGACGCCCGCCGCGCCGGCCACGAGACCCAGCACCTTGACCGTCGTCAGCCGATCGTTCAGCCACAGCGCGGACGACACGGCACCGAACATCGGCGTGGTCGCGTTCAGGATCGCCATGTACGACGCCGGCAGATGACCCGCGGCGTAACCGAACAACAGGAACGGCAGCGCCGAGTTGAGCACTCCGACGAACAGGTAAGCGCGCCAATGCCTGCGCACGCCGGCATCGAAACCGGTCACGACGAACCAGAGGACGAGCGCCCCGCCGCCGATCAGCACGCGCGAGGTCGCGATCCACACCGGACCGAGCGTCGGCGCCAGCACGCGCATGAAGACGAACGACGCACTCCAGATCACCGCCAGCGCGACCAGCCGCGCGACGTTCGCTCGACTCACGTCAGGCCGCCTGCCGGACCGGCGTGGCTGCGGTGACCGGTTGCTCGAGCGTCAACAACGCACGCTTGCGGTCGAGCCCGCCGGCGTAACCGGTGAGCGAGCCGTCGGCACCGACGATGCGGTGGCAGGGAATGACGACGGACAGCGGATTGCGTCCCGTCGCCGCCCCAGCGGCACGTATGCTGGAAGGCCGCCCGGCGTTGGCGGCAAGTTCCGCATAGGTGATCGTCCGGCCGGGCGGCACGGCCGCGATCGCCTGCCAGACAGCACGCTGAAATGGCGTGCCTGCCGGAGCCAGCGGCAGGTCGAAGCGCGTCCTCGTCCCCGCGAAATATTCGGCAAGCTGGGTTACGGCCCGCCACAGCAACGGGGACCCGGCGTGCCGGCGCCAGGAGGCGCCAATGGGTCGCTGATGACGTTGGCCGTCGAAGTAGACGCCGACCAGCGCGTCGCCTTCCGCGACGAGCATCATGCGCCCGAGAGGGCTCTCCCAGAGGACGTAATCGATGGTCAGTCTCATGTCGATGATCTCCATAGATGCAGTACCGCGTAGGCGCGCCACGGGCGCCAGGCTTCGCTGCGGGCGAGTGCGCGCGCCCGACGCGTTTCTCCCATCGCGCGCAGGACGACGAGGTCGTCGGCGAGGAACGCATCGGGCCAGCGCAACGCCCGCATCGCGATGTAATGCGCAGTCCACGATCCGACGCCGCGCACGGCCGTCAGCTTCGCGATCGTCGCCTCGACGTCGCCTTCCGGCTCGAGCCGGATGGACCCGGCAGCGACCTCATGGGCAAGCGCGACGATCGTGCGGGCGCGCGATGCCATTAAGCCGTGCGCTTCCAGCTCCGCCGATGCGCAGGCGGCGAGCCGCGCGGCCGCGGGAAACAGCAGGGGCGGGCCCGTGACGCCATCCGCGGCGAGCGGCGTGCCGAACGCGCGCGCGATGCGTCCGAGCAGCGTGCGCGCCGCGCGCACCGAGACCTGCTGGCCGACGATCGCCCGCACCGCGAGCTCGAAACCGTCGAACGTGCCCGGCACGCGCAACCCGGGCCGCGGCGCGGCGAGATCGCCCAGCGCCGCGGCCACGACGGCCGGATCGCAGCTGAGATCGAACGCGTGCTTGACGCGCGACAGCACCGCCGGCACCACGCGCGCGAGCGACGGCGAAAGCGCGACGAGCAGCGCCGGCCTGCGCGGCGCGCGTCGGACTTCGACACGTCCGGTGTGCAGCTTACCGCGCTGCGCAATGGCCACCGTGCGCACGTAGCTGCGGTCCGTAACGGTTTCCACGCCTTCGATCGCGCGCGCGGCGAGAAA
>Ga0105106_10000598_pt1 | contig 25542 bp, 18 predicted proteins | sample PPLLaktember2015_5_FD_79109 | JGI IMG/M metagenome (GOLD analysis project Ga0105106, IMG submission 79109) | Freshwater sediment microbial communities from Prairie Pothole Lake near Jamestown, North Dakota, USA - PPLs Lake P8 Core (1) Depth... | ecosystem: Environmental > Aquatic > Freshwater >...
GCCGCCTTCAGCGTGCCGCCCGGTCTCGGCGTCGTGGACGGGGACGGCACGATCCCGTACCTGCCAGACGCCCTCGCGAAGAAGAAAGCAAACGGCGAGAAGTGGATGGATCTCGACCCTGAGGTGAAATGCTTCATGCCGGGCATCCCGCGCGCGACCTACATGCCCTATCCGTTCCAGATCGTGCAGTCGGCCGACACCATCCTGATGACCTATGAGTTCGCGAGCGCCAGCCGCGTGGTGCGCATGAACAACAAGGAGCAGAGCCCGGCACCCGCGTGGATGGGGTGGTCCATCGGCCGATGGGAAGGCGAGACGCTGGTGATCGACGTGACCGACCACATGGAGGAGACCTGGTTCGACCGCGCGGGCAACCACCACAGCGATGCGCTGAAGGTCACCGAGCGCTACACGGCCGTGGACGCGAACACGCTGCAGTACGAGGCGCGGATCGAGGATCCCAAGGTGTTCACGCGCCCGTGGACGATCACCATGCCCCTGTACCGGCGCCGCGAGCCGAACATGCAGCTGATGGAATACAAGTGCGTGGAATTCGCGGAGGAGCTGATGTACGGCCACCTGCGCAAGCAGCCGCGGCCGGGGCGGAACTGAACGACAGGCGGCGGCCCTCTCGACTTCAGTCTCTTCGTGGCTTCGTGGTTTCTTTTTCGCGTGGCCCGTCGGCTAGCATGTCGGCATGCGTTCGACCTGCCTCACGCTCGCCGTCGTTGGCTGGGCCTCGCTGACGTTCTCGGCCCAGCCGCCCGTCCCGCTGCGCACCATGCGCGTGGACTACTTCCACACGGGCGGCACGGCCCCCGAGACCTTTGCGCTGGACGAAGTGGTCCTCGAGCCGGCGCCCTGGCCGGGACCGCCGGGGCCCACCGACGACCTGTTGCGGTACGGCGCGTACGGGTTCGACGTGCGCGACGCGGCGTCGAAGGCGCTCGTCTACTCCGCCGGCTTCGGATCCATCTACGACGAGTGGCTGTCCACCGAAGAAGCGACGTCGATGGCGAAGACGTTCCACGAATCCCTGCGCTTCCCCGCGCCCGCCGCGCCCGTTGTTGTCAGCGTCCGCAAGCGCGGCGCCGGCAACCAGTGGGCGGACGTGTGGTCGGTGACCGTAGACCCGAAGGACATGTTCGTGAACACGGCGGCGCCCGAGCCGAATCCCGGCCCGGTCATCGCGATCGAGCGCAACGGCGATTCCGCGCGCACGGTGGACCTGCTGCTCGTCGGCGACGGATACACCGCGGCCGAGCGCGGCAAGTTCGAGGCTGACGCGCGGCGGCTGGTGAACGTCCTCTTCGCCACCTCGCCCTTCAAGGAACGCCGCACCGACTTCAACGTGTGGGGACTGGCCCCGGCCGCGCGCGAGTCGGGCATCTCGCGGCCGTCACAGAACATCCATCGACACTCGCCCGTGGCCGCCACCTACGACGCGTTCGGGTCCGAGCGCTACGTGCTGACGTTCGACAACAAGGCCTTCCGCCGCGTGATCTCGTATGCGCCCTACGACGTGGTGGAGATCGTCACCAACACGCGCACCTATGGCGGCGGGGGGATCTACAACCTGTACAGCACCGTCTCGGCCGACAACGCGTTCTCGCCCTACGTCTTCGTCCACGAGTTCGCGCACCACTTCGCGGCGCTGGCCGACGAGTACTACACCTCCCCGGTGGCCTACCTGCCTGCGGCCGCGCGCGAGGAGCCGTGGGAGCCGAACATCACGGCCACACCGGCGGCGCCGAAGTGGAAGGACCTGGTCGAGTCGGGTACGCCGCTTCCCACGCCCTGGGGCAAGCAGGACTACGAGGCCCGCTCGCGCGCCGCGCAGGCCAGGCGCGCGGAGATTCGAAAGCAGAACCGCCCCGAGGCCGACATGGAGGCCCTCTTCCAGGAAGAGCGGCAGATGGACCAGCGGCAGTTCCCGGTCGAGAAGTACGTCGGCAAGGTGGGCGCCTTCGAGGGCGCGCGCTACGAGGCACAGGGTTTCTACCGGCCCGAGGTCGACTGCATCATGTTCACGCGCAGCGAGGATTTCTGCGAGGTCTGCCGCCGCGCCATCTCGCGGGTGATCGATACATACGTGCGGTAGTTACGGGAACACGAAGGGCACGGAAGGGCACGAAGGACGGCACGAAGAAACACAACAAACGGCACGGGCGCCACAGCCGAAACCCGTGTCCCAATACCTGTCCCATGTATTCTTCGTGAATTCCTTCGTGTCCTTCGTGTTCCCGTGACAATGCTATCCTCACCCGATGAAATGGCTGGTGAAGGAAGAGCCGGCGAACTACCCGTTCTCGCAGTTCGTGAAGGACGGCAGGACCGTGTGGTCGGGGGTGAAGAACCCGGTCGCGCAGAAGAACCTCCGCGGCATGAAGCCGGGCGACCGCGTCTTCTACTACCACACCGGTAACGAGAAGGCCGTGATCGGGATAGCGAAGGTGGCCAGCGCGCCGCGGCCGGATCCGGCCGATAAGGACGGCAAGCTGCACGTCGTGGATCTGGTGCCCGAGAAAGCGCTGAAGCGGCCCGTGACGCTGGCCGAGGTGAAGGCGGTGAAGGGCTTCGCCGATTTCCCGCTGGTGCGGCTGCCGCGCCTGTCGGTGATGCCGGTCACTGACGAGCAGTGGGACTGGATCGAGAAGAACGGCTCGGGCGCGTAAGACCGGCCGGCGCCGGGCGAACCCGACTCCCGACTCCCGACTCCCGTCGCGATTCAGTCCCGGCGCAACTCGCTCCCGTCGCGATTCGCCGTCCCGACTCGATTCACCAGGACCTTGTCGATTCGCCGGCCGTCCATGTCCACGACCTCGAAGCGCATCCCGCCCCACTCGAACTGATCCGCCGTTGCCGGCACGCGCCCGAGGCGCGCCATCACGAACCCGCCCAGCGTGTGATAGGCGCCGGCCTCCTCTTCGGGCAGGTCGGGAAGGCCCAGCATCTCGGTCGCCTCCTCCATTGAAACCGCTCCGTCCACGAGGAACGAGCCGTCGGCGCGTTTGACGAACTGCCCCACGGCCTCGCTGGCGCTCGCCGGCAGGTGTCCCACCAGCGCTTCGAGCAGATCGGTCACCGTCACCAGGCCCTCGACCGCGCCGAACTCGTCCATCACGAGCGCGACGTGCCTGTGCGCCTTCCGGAACGACTCGAGCAGCTTGAGCGCTGGCATCGAGTCGGGTACGAAAATGGCGTCTCGCGTGAGGCTGCGGAGATCGATGGGCTTGCCCTGCGTGGCCACGGGCAGCAGTTCCGCGGCCCACACGATACCCAGGACGTTGTCCAGGTGGCCGCTGCAGACGACGAACTGCGTGTGGCTGTGGGAGGTCAGGAACTCGCGCAGCTCGTCCGGCGACGCGTCCACGTCCACCCACTCGATGTCGAGCCGGGGCGTCATGATGGACGCCACGCGCTGCTCGCCCAGCTGCAGCACGCGCTGGACGATATTCTCCTCGGTTTCCGCAATCGCGCCGCTGGCCGCACCCTGGCTGATCACGGCACGGATCTCGTCTTCCGTGAGGTGCGGGTCCGCCTGCTGCTTGATGCCGAAAACCCTCAGCACGAGGTTCGTGGTGCCCGTCAGGATGGCCACCACCGGGCGGCCGAATGCCGCCAGCGTCATCATGGGGCGCGAAATCCAGGCCGCGATCGTCTCAGGGGCCGTCAGCGCGATGTTCTTGGGCACCAGCTCGCCGACGATGAGTGAGAAGAACGTAATGCCCGCGACCACCACGCTGAGGGCGATGCCCTCGGCGTAGGGCGCCAGCATCGGGATGTCGCCGACCTGGACGGCCAGCTTCTCGGCGAGTGTGGCACCTCCGTACGCGCCGGCGAGGATGCCCACCAGGGTGATCCCCACCTGCACCGTGGACAGGAACTGCGCCGGGTTGTTGGCGAGGTCCAGGGCGGCGCGGGCCCGGGCGTCGCCTTCCTCTGCGCGCTGCTTCAACCGCACTTTGCGGGCCGCAACCACAGCAATCTCCGACATGGCGAAGACGCCGTTGGCGAGGAGGAGGAGGAAGATGACGATGATTTCGGTAGCGATGCGCCATTTTACCCGGAGGTTCGAGGCACGGGAGTGCAAAGCACGGAGGTTCGAAGCACCGGGGTTCAAAGCGCGGGGGTTCAGCCGGTCGGGGCGGAAAAGCCACCACTCGAGCCTGCCGGGCGAACCGCAGACGGCGCGGGCCGTCTACCCTCACCGAACCATGCTGACGTTCGCGAACCTCCGGAAGTGCTATGGCAGCCTGACCGCGGTGGACAACCTCTCCCTCTCGGTGCGCCGGGGGGAAGTGTTCGGGCTGCTCGGACCCAACGGCGCCGGGAAGAGCACGGCGGTGGGCCTGGCCGTCGGGCTGCTGGAACCGGACGCCGGCCAGGTGGTCATCGAGGGCCTGGGCGCCCCCACCGATCGACGCGTGCGGGCGCGCCTCGGGGTGGCCCCCCAGGGACTGGCCATCTATGACCTGCTGTCCGGTTACGAGAACCTGCGCTTCTTCGGCCAGGTCTACGGGATCACGGGCGCCGCGCTCGACCGGCGCGTGGCTGCGTGCCTCGCGTTCGTCGGACTCTCCGATCGCGCGCGGGAGCAGGCGGGGACGTACTCGGGCGGCATGAAGCGCCGGCTGAACCTGGCCGCGGCCCTGGTGCACGAGCCCGATCTGCTGCTGCTGGACGAGCCCACCGTGGGCGTCGATCCCCAGTCGCGCAACGCCATCTTCGACAACATCGAGGCCCTCAACCGCGACGGCCGGACCGTCATCTACACCACGCACTACATGGAGGAGGCCGAGCGGCTGTGCGACCGCATTGCCATCGTCGACCGTGGCCGGCTGCTCGCGCTCGGCACCCTCGACGAGCTGCTGGCCGCGCACGGAGGCCCGCCCACGCTGGTCGTCAACACGACGAACGGCGAGAGCCGCCTGCAGACCTCCGACCCGCTGGCCGAGCTGAACCGGCTGGCGGCCAGCACCACCGTCCACGACTTCCACGTCGAGCGGCCCACGCTCGAGCAGGTCTTCCTCCACCTGACCGGCCGATGCCTGAGGGACTGACGATGAGACCTGTGCTTGCGCTGGCGCTGAAGGATCTCCGCGTGCTCTCGCGCGTGCGGATGGCGTTCTTCTTCACCCTAATCTTCCCCGTCATCGTCGCGGTCATGTTCGGTTACGCGTTCAGCGGCCCGGGCGACGGCGAGACCAACGCCATCCACGTGGCCCTCGTGGACGAGGATGCCACCGACGGGTCGCGCGCGTTCGTGAAACGCCTGCAGGACTCGGGGCAGTTCGACCTGGCGCCGATGACCCGGGACGAAGCCGAGGCCGCCGTGCGGCGCGGGCAGCGCGCGGCGTTCCTCGTCGTGAAGCCTGGCTTCGGCGCCAGGTCCGCGCGAATGTTCTATGGCGACCCGCGGGAGATCGAGGTGGGCGCCGACCCGTCGCGCAAGGCCGAATCGGGGATGATCGAAGGGCTGCTGATGAAGGCCGCCGCCGAGGACATGCAGCGGACGTTATCGGACCCGAAGGCCTCGAGCGACATGGTAGACCGGGCGCTCGGCGACCTCCGCAACGACCCGGGCGCGCCCCCGGAGCTCACGCGCTTCCTGGGCGAGCTGAAGTCATTCGTCGGGTCGCCCGCCACGCAACAGCCTGGCGGCGCGGGTGGCCCGCAGTGGCAGCCCTTGAAGATCAGCAGCGCGGCGGTGGCGCGCGAGCGGCGCGGGCCGCAGAACCCGTTCGACATCACGTTCCCGCAAGGCGTGCTCTGGGGCCTCATCGGCTGCGTGATGTCGTTCGGCCTCAGCCTCGTCAGCGAGCGGACGCGCGGCACCTTCGTGCGGCTGGCGATGTCGCCTCTCTCGCGGGCGCAGATCCTGGGCGGCAAGGCACTGGCATGTGTCGTATCGATGGTGGCCGTGCAGGTGCTGCTCTATCTCCTCGGGTACTTTGCCTTCGGCGTCCGGCCGGGCTCGTGGCCCCTGCTCGTGCTGGCGTCACTCTCGGCCACCGTTGCCTTCTGCGGCTTCATGATGCTCGTGGCCACGCTCGGCAAGACCGAGCAGGCCGCGTCGGGCACGGCGTGGGCCATCATGATGCCGCTCTCCATGATCGGCGGCGGCATGGTCCCGCAGTTCCTGATGCCAGAGTGGATGTCCACGCTCGGCAACGTCAGCCCCGTCAAGTGGGCCATCCGGGCCATCGAGGGCGCGCTCTGGCGCGAGTTCACGCTGACCGAGATGCTGCTGCCGTGCGCCATCCTCGTCGTGGTCGGCCTCGCCTGTTTCGCCCTCGGCACGCGGCGCCTGCAGGTGGCGTAGCGCGTCCCTCGTGACCTTCGTGACCTTCGTGGTCTCGTGATCCCGTTTCTCCTATACTCGCCTGATGCGATCGGTCATCGGTATCGTGGGAGTCCTCGCTGTGGGCTTCTGGGGCGCACTCGGCGCGCAGGCGAAGCCGTCGCTCGAGCCCGCGGACTTCTACAGGCTCCAGTCGGTCGGCGACGTGCAGCTCTCGCCTGCGGGGACCGACCTGGCCTATTCGGTCGTGTCGAGTGCGGGACCCGGACGTCCCACCAGCAGCACGTGGCTGCGCGACATGACCACCGGCGAGGCGGTCCAGCTCGAGAGCGGCTCCGGCGCCCGCTGGTCGCCCGATGGCCAGTGGATTGCCTACTTCGGCCGCACCGCCGAAGGCACCGGCCTGGTGGTGGCCACTCGCCGAGGCGAGACGCCACGCCTCATCGCGCCCGTTGGCACGACGAACCACCCGCTGCCGTCCTCGGGCGAGCGCGTGGCCTGGTCGCCCGACGGGCGGCACCTCGCGTTCGTCTCGGCCACCGACGGCCCGGAGTCGGACGATGCCAACGGCGACCCGATGGTGATCACGCGCTACCTGTTCAAGCCGACGGCGACCGAGGGCCTCACCCGCTTCAACGACAACAAGCGCGTGCACATCTTCGTGGCCGACGTCGCCACTCGCCAGGCGCGTCAGCTGACCGCCGGCTCCTACTACGAGCACTCCATCGACTGGTCGCCGAAAGGCGACCAGATCCTGTTCGTCTCGAACCGCGAGACGCATCCAGACAAGACGTTCAACTACGACCTCTTCACCGTTGCCGTGCAGGACGGCGCGGTGACGCGGCTGACCGCCACGAAGAGCGCGGAGTACTATCCTGTGTGGTCGCCCGATGCTACGCGCATCGCGTTTGCCGGCACCACGCGCGACCTCACGTCATCCGAGACGACGATGGAGGACACACACGTGTGGGTGGTGCGGGCCGACGGCTCCGACCGGGTGGAGGTGGGCAAGGGCATCGACAACCGCCAGGGCGCGCCGCAGTGGTCGGCGGACGGCCGGCAGCTGTACTTCACGGTGCAGGAGCGGGGGAACGTGAAGCTGGTGGCGATGGATTCGCCGACCGGTGACCGGAGGAGCGACTCGACCGGGAGGGACTCGCGCGCGGTCGGGAGGGCGTCGGCGACGGGACCCGGGACGAGCGTCACGGCCGTCGTCGGCGAACGCGGCGGCGTGGGCGCCTTCTCGGTGGCGAAGGGCCGCGTGGCCTATACGTTTTCGGGACCGGGCTCTCCAGCGGAGCTCTTCGTCGTCGATGTCGCCGGGGCTCGAGCCCCGGCGCCTCATCCAGGCACGGCCCTCACGACGCTGAACCAGGCGCTGCTCGGCGCGCGGCGGCTCGCCGAGGTGGAAGCGTTCACCTTCAGGAACGAGGGCCTGGACCTCGAAGCCTTCCTCACGAAGCCCGCGGGGGCGGCGGGCGCGACACCGGCGAGCGTGCCCCTCGTCGTGATGATCCACGGCGGCCCCCATGGCCAGCAGGGGCCGGCGTTCAACCAGAAGGCACAGGTGTATGCGGGGCTCGGCTGGGCCACGCTGATGGTGAATTACCGTGGCTCCACGGGTTACGGCCAGGCGCACGCCGATGCCATCTTCCGGGACCAGAACGGCGCCGAAGCGCGCGACGTCGTGGCCGGCGTGGACGCGGCGCTCGCGAAGCATCCCTGGCTGGACGGCACCCGCATGGGCATCGAAGGCGGCAGCTACGGCGGGCAGCTCGCCAACTGGATTGTCACGCGCACCCCGCGCTTCAAGGCGGCCATTCCCAGCGCCGGCATCTCCAACCTCGTCACGCAGAATTACCTCGCCTACTATCACGACTATCTCGCCGTCGAGTACGGCGGATTCCCCCACCAGCGCGCCCGGAACGACGCCGAAGAGCGGCGCATCATCGACATGCTGTGGGAGCGCTCGGCCATCCGCTATGCGGACCAGGTGAAGACCCCGGTGCTGTTCCTGCACGGCGAGAACGACAACGACGTGCCCATCGAAGAGGCCGAGCAGTTCTACATCGCGCTCCACGACGTGGGCGTCGAGACGATGATGGTCCGCTACCCCCGCGAGGGTCACGGCCTGCGCGAGACCAGGCACGTGGTGGACGCGCTCGAAAGGTCCATCGCCTGGTACAGGAAGCACGGCCTGTGAGCAAGTGAGACCACGAAGGCTCGACGAACACGAAGACCTCGCGAAGTCAATCGCGCAAGAAGACCTGAGACACTTCGTGCACTTCGTGGTTCCTTCGTGTCTTCGTGGTTTCTTTTCTCGCGCGGCAGTTTGACTAGGTATCATCGGTTGATGCTGAAGCGCCAGACCGAAGGGTCCGTGATCTGCACGTCGTGCGGCGTGCTGGTCGGGGTGAAAGACGACACCTGCTACAACTGCGGCCGGCGCAATCCCGGGCTGTGGGGCTATGGGCCGGCGCTCAGGCGCCTCGGTCACGACCTCGGCTTCGTCCCCATCGTGATGGGCGGGACGATCACCTTGTACGCGATTGCGCTGCTGCTGTCGGGCACGAACATCCAGGGATTCCTGTCGCCCAGCACCGAGATCCTGTTCCTGCTCGGCGCAAGCGGCGCGGTGCCCGTGTTCACGTTCGATCGCTGGTGGACGGTCCTCACCGCCGGCTGGCTGCACGCGGGCGTGCTCCACATCGTGTTCAACGTGATGTGGATCCGGCAGCTGGCGCCCGCGGTGGCGGATCTCTACGGCGCGGGGCGCATGGTCATCATCTATACCGCCTCCGGGGTGGCGGGCTTCACCGCCAGCTCGGTGGCGGGGCTCTACCTGGCCGGCATCCCGGTCATCGGCGGCGCGCTGTTCTCGGTGGGGGCCTCGGCGCCCATCTTCGGCCTCCTGGGCGCGCTGGTTCATTACGGCCGTCGCACGGGCCACAGCCACGCGGGGCAGGCCGGCCTGCAGTACGCCCTGTTCCTCGGCATCTTCGGGCTCATCTTCCCCGGTGTGGACAACTGGGCGCACGCCGGCGGGTTCGCCGGCGGCTACCTCGCCTCATTGGTGCTCGACCCGTTGACGAAGGAGCGCATCGACCACCTGGCGCTGGCCCTCGGCTGCCTGGTCCTCACCCTCGTCGCGCTCATCGCCTCATTCGTCACTGCCCTGCCCGTCCTCATGCAGTAGCTCCGGATTCCGGCCCGGATACCGGATACCGGATACCGCTCCTCGATTCGGTTTCACGAATCCCCACTCCACGCGATTGAAGCGTGCGGGAAAGCGCGCGGCTGCGTAACGGATGGTCAGTGACGGTCACGGTGCGCCGCCGGCATCCGTCCCCTTCCAACGCTGCTCGTCCCAGTGGCGCCGTGGGACGAGCGGCCGCCGGGCGTGACGAGGCGGGGCACTGGAATTGCTCTCTCCGCGACCGAACCGCGTCTTGCGGCTCTCCCCCGCCGTGCCCACACGCGGCGGGCCGGATTTTCCTGTCAGGAGGTTCTCGAATGAAGCGTTGGACCAACCTCGTCTGGGCGCTCGTGGCGGTGCTCGGGCTCTCGGCCGCGCCGGCATTTGCCCAGGGCGGCGGCGCCAGTTCCACGGGCAGCATCAGTGGTGAAGTGAAGGACGCGCAGGGCGGCGTGCTGCCCGGCGTCACCGTCACGGCCACGAGCCCGGCACAGATCGGCCAGCTCACGGTCGTGACCAACGAAGCCGGCGTGTACCGCTTCCCGGCCGTCCCCCCGGGCGAGTACCGGGTCAGCTACGAGCTCGCCGGATTCCAGACCGCGGTCCGTGAAGGCCTGCGCATCACGCTGGGCTTCAACGCCCAGGTGAACATCACCCTCAACGTGGCGACGCTGCAGGAGACGGTGACGGTGAGCGGCGAGTCGCCGGTCATCGACACCTCGGCCACGCGCGTGCAGACCAACTACGACCAGCAGATGCTGTCGTCCATTCCGAACGCGCGCGACATGTGGTCGCTGCTGGCCACGACGCCGTCCGTGACGCTGAACCGCGTGGACGTCGGCGGCTCGACGATGGGCACGCAGACCACCTACTTCTCGTACGGCTACTCGGGCCAGAACCGTCCGCTGGTGGAAGGCATCAACACCACCGAGGGCACATCGGCGGCCGGCTTCTACCTGGACTACGGATCGTTCGAGGAAGTGTTCATCGGCGCGGCGGGCAACTCCGCCGAGATGCCGAACCCCGGTGTGCTCACGCAGTTCGTGAGCAAGAGCGGCGCGAACACGCCGAGCGTCAGCGTCTACTACGATTTCGAGACCGAGGACATCCAGGGCCGGAACCTCGACGCCGACCAGATTCGGCCGTCGCCGGGCGCCATCATCAACGACGACGGCAACCGCCTGGCGTCGTACAACAACCTCAACGTGGATGTGGGCGGTCCTATCGTCAAGGACAAGGTGTGGGGCTATTTCGCGTACCTGAACCAGCGCAACTCGGTGGCGGCGCCGCCATCGGGCAGCTTCCTGGACGGTACGCCTTTCGACACCAAGCTGTTCAACTACACCGGCAAGGGCACCTACCAGCTGAACCAGAACAACAAGTTCATCGGCTACCTGCAGCACGGCACCAAACAGCAGCCCAACCGCACGGACAGCAGCAACCGCCTCGGCGCGCCCGTGCACATCACCGCGGACTCCACGGTGCTGCAGGACTCCCCGAGCTGGGTGTACAAGGGCGAGTGGAACGGCACGATCAACCAGAACATGTTCGCCGAGGTGCGCGCCGGGCAGTTCGGCTACAACTTCGGGCTGGACAGCAACACGACCGACACGCGGTACGAGTCGCTGACGACCAACCAGATCCTGGGCGGCGGGCGTGACTGGGAGCTGCGCCGGCGGCGCAACCAGTACACGGGCGCCCTCAGCTACTTCAAGGACAACTTCCTGGGCGGCTCGCACAACTTCAAGGTGGGCGGGGAGTATCTGGACGAGAAGGGCGAGACCCTGTGGAACCAGGCCTACGCCGACAACGTGATTCACTTCGTCAACGGCGATCTGTCGAACGGCCCGCTGGGCACGACGCCCGCCTCGGTGCGGCTCTACAACAACGCCGACAGCTGGAGCGCGCTGGCATCCACGTCGATCTTCGTCACCGACACGTGGCAGATCGATCGGCTCACGCTCAACGTCGGGGCGCGCTTCGACCGGTACCGTGTGTGGCTGCCGGAGCAGTCGCTGGCCAGTGGCCGGTTCGTGCCGGCCCCGCTGCAGTTCTCGGAGGTGTCCGAGGTCATCGCCTTCAACCACATCGTCCCGCGCCTCGGTGCGACCTACGATCTCGGCGGCGACGGCAAGACGGTGCTGAAGGCCAACTGGGGCCGCTTCTACTTCAACACCGGGGTGAACCTGGCCGACTCGGTCAACCCGAACACCGCGAACCAGTACGCCGACTACACGTGGAGCGACGTCAACGGCGACCGCGTCTATCAGGAGGGCGAGGAGCGCGTGCTGGAGACGCGCTTCGGCGGCGTGGCCAATGCGCGCGTGGACCCGAACCTCAACAATGCGTACACGGACGAGACGTCGTTCTTCCTCGAGCGCGCGGTCCTGAGCGACCTCGGCGTCCGGGTGGGCTATGTCTACAAGAAGGACAACGATGGCTGGCAGCAGGTCAACGAGCTGCGTCCCTTCGACGCCTTCAACGTGCCCGTCACGGTGGTGGACCCCGGCTCCGACAACGTGTACGGCAACGGCGACGACCGCTCCATTTCGGCGTTCAACCTCGATAGCACGTCGCGGGGCTCGAGCCAGGTGACGACCAACATCCCCGGCTACGAGGGCGACTACAAGACGCTGGAGTTCTCGGCCAACAAGCGCTACGGCAACCGCTGGTCGATGGTGGCGTCCTACTCGTACACGTGGACCGAAGAGTACGGCAACCTGTACTTCAACAACCGGTTCGCAACCGCCGTGAGCCAGTTCTCGTTCTTCGGCAGCTACCCGACGAACCCGAACGAGAAGACGCTGAACGAGTTCACCAATTGGAACGCGAAGTTCAGCGGCACGGTGGACGCGGGCTGGGGCCTCCGGGTGACGCCGGTGCTGAAGGTGCAGAGCGGTGCCCCGTATGGCCGCTTCTTCGTGACCCGGCCGGGTGAGCTCAACTACGGCAACCAGATCATCCTCGCCGAGCCCATCGGCACACGCCGTCAGGACACGGTGTCGGTGTTCGATGTCCGGGTCGAGAAGCAGCTCACCTTCGCGAACCGGGCGCGCGTGGGCCTGTTCTTCGACCTCTACAACGCGCTGAACGCGAACACGGCGATCAACGTGAACTGGCGCTCGGGCGCCTCCTTCGAGAAGGCGACGACGGTGCTGCCGCCGCGCATCGCGAAGTTCGGCGTGAAGTTCAACTGGTAGGCACGGAGGTTCAAAGCACGGACGTGCAAAGCACGGGCGTTCGACGCACGTAGGTTCACGGCCTCCGGCGGGTTGGTCCTGCCGGAGGCCGTTGCTGTCAGGGTTCTCGCGCGGGCGGCTAGCGGGCGGCTGCCACGGTGTCGGCCGGCTCGGCGTGCGGGTGGAACTGCTGGTCGAAGAACGTGACCTCGCCGGTCTCCACCGAGTACATCCCTCCAACAATGCCGACCTTGCCCTCGTTGAACAGGTGCTCGAGGATCGGGCTGCGGTCGAGGATGGCGTGCATCTGGTGGCGCGTATTCTCGACCGCCACCTGCTCGACGAACTCGTCCGGGGGCAGCCCGGCGCCCGCTCTCTCCACTTCATAAACCGCGGGGCCGATCTTGCCGAGCAGGCCCGTCAGGTGGCCGAGCTGCACGTGGCTGCAGGCACCCTTGACCGCGCCGCAACGGGTGTGGCCCAGCACCACGATGAGCTTCGCCCCGGCCACGTGGCAGGCGAACTCCATGCTGCCGAGGATGTCCTCGTTGAGGACGTTACCCGCGACGCGGACGCTGAAGATGTCGCCCAGCCCCTGGTCGAAGATGAGCTCCGCGCTGGTCCGCGAGTCGATGCAGCTCAGGATGATGGCGAACGGGTGCTGCCCTTCCGAAGTCTCGTTCACCTGTTGCAGCAGGTTGCGGTTGTACCGGAGGTTGCTGACGAACCGCCGGTTGCCTTCCTGCAGGATCTCGAATGCCCTCTCCGGGGTCAGGTCTTGCTGGATCTCCTTCGTCTGTGTGCGCATGTCGTCCTCGTCTGGCTGAAGTGCGTCGTTCGGCACCCTGTTATCTTCGTCCGTTTCCGGGTCGTCGTCCGCGGCTTTTCTTCCTTCACCGCGGGCCCTGGCTCGCTAGGCCGCCTGCCGCGCCCCCCGCTTGCGCTCGCGGCGAATCAGGCGCTGCACGCGGCGCATGGAGTCGTTCTCCCGGCGCAGCGCGTCGAGCCCGTGGATGGTGAGGTCGATGTTCACCAGCTTCGCGCGCTGTTCGAAGTCCTTCAGGATCTCGTAGACGTCGTAGTCGATGTTCACCGACCGCGTGGCATCGATCTCCACGCGCGTACCTGGCGGGATGGCGTTCAGCGTCCGCATGATCGTGGCGCGGTTGAGGAACGAGACGTCCTCGGACAGCGCCAGGCGCACGACCTCGCCGGGCTTGTGGGGCTTCGTGTCCACGAAGTACGGGTTGCGGTAGTTGGTCAGCAGGATGAAGAAGACCGCCACCGCCATCCCCAGGCCGATGCCCACGAGCAGATCGGTCACCAGGATCCCGACGATGGTGACGACGAACGGGATGAACTGGTAGGGGCCGAGCTTGTACATCGAGGCGAAGAGGGCCGGCTTCGCCAGCTTGTAGCCCACCACGAGCAGGATGGCCGCCAGGGTGGCCAACGGGATGAGGTTCAGCACGGCCGGCGCGGCGATGACGGCTGCGAGCAGCAGCCCGCCGTGCAGGATGGCCGACAGCTTCGTGCGGCCGCCCGACTGGATGTTGGCCGAGCTGCGCACGATGACCTGCGTGATCGGCAGCCCGCCGATGAGCCCCGAGACGATGTTCCCGAGGCCCTGCGCCTTCAATTCGCGGTCTGTCGGAGTGACGCGCTTCAGTGGGTCGAGCCGGTCGGTGGCCTCGACGCAGAGCAGCGTCTCGATGCTGGCGACGACCGCGAGCGTGATCGCGGTCGTATAGACCGCCGGATTCGCCAGTTGCGAGAAGTCGGGCAGCGTGAACAGTGACAGGAACCCCTGGACCCCCTCGGCCACCGGGATCTGGACCAGGTGCGTGGAGGCGATGGCCATCGACGGCAGGGCGGCCTTGAACACCTCGTTCAGCGCGATGCCCAGGGCCACCGCCACGAGCGGCCCCTGGATCCAGAGCGAGGCCTTCATCCGCCGGACCGCCGGCTGCTCCCACAGGACGAGCACGGCCAGCGAGACCAGGGCCACGAGCAGCGCACCCGGCTGGATGAGCCCGAGCATGGCAGCGAGCGCGGAGAACGTGTTGTCGCCCCCCGCCTGCGCGAACGCCAGGCTGCCGGAGGGATCTGCGTCGTATCCGACGGCATGGGGCAGTTGCTTGAGGATGATGGTGAGGCCGATGCCCGTCAGCATCCCCTTGATGACCGAGGACGGGAAGTAATACCCGATGACGCCCGCGCGCGCAAAGCCGAGCGCGACCTGGATGATTCCGGCCAGCACCACCGCCAGCAGGAAGGTCTCCCAGGCCCCGAGGGTCGTGATGGCGGTGAGGACAATGACCGCCAGCCCGGCGGCCGGCCCGCTGACGCCCAGGGCCGATCCGCTGGCCGCCCCCACCACGATGCCGCCGACGACGCCGGCAATGATGCCCGAGAAGAGCGGCGCGCCCGACGCGAGCGCGATCCCCAGGCAGAGCGGTGTCGCCACGAGGAACACGACAACGGCGGCGGGCAGATCGGACCGGAGGCTGTCGGGAAACGTGATGTGTCGCATGCGCAGTGCTCCTTGTTGCTTCGAACGTGCGGCACTGACGGTAGCAACGCCGGCGCCGTCGGGACCATTACAAAATGTCGGAGGAACGCTTCGGCATTTTCAATGAAACCCCGGGGGACGTATCGGCGTCCTTCACCTCTCGGTCCCGTCATTTGGCTGTGTCAGCGGATCTGCCGGCTCGAAGAGCCTGGTCCCCCCGATCAACGCGTGGGTCCGCCTACGGCCGCAAGGCCGGGGGCCGCGACGGGGGGCCTACGGTGCGGTGGGAGCGCGCGCGGGCAGGCGACCGTTGGCCTGCTCGTCTTCCAGCCACGCGGCAATCTGCTCGCGTGTCCAGCGATGGTCGTCGTTCAGGTGTACGAGGATGGAGGCCAGGGTGAGTGTCTTACGGCAGCCCGGCGCCGGGCACCGCCGGATGCTGCCCTCGAGGCAATCGAAGAACCAGTCGAGGTCTTTCGTCGGGCGCGTGCCGTCGGGGTTGTCGGGCAGCCGGTACATGCCCTCGTAGGCCGCGCCGAGCGCGCAGGAAGCGTTGCGGCCCTTGAAGTAGTCGCCGAAGGCCTGGTCGTGCCGCCGGGCCGCGCCCGCGCGGATGAACGCCGCCAGTTCCTTCTCGCCGTGAGGCTCGCGCTCGGACACCTCGGCCCCCAGGGTAATCTAGAATCCCTTCCCCAGCCTCTCCTGCAGCTTCTCCCGGTAGCCGCGGCTGAGCGTGAGGCGCGTGCCGTTGTGCAGCACCACCACGTACTCGCCGTTGAACCACGGCTGCAGTTCCTTGATCCGATCGGTGTTGACGATGCGCGAGCGATGGATGCGCACGAAGCGCTGCCCGTCGAGTCGCCCTTCCATGTTGTTCATCGTCTCGCGGAAGAGGTGCGAGTCGCTCGCGAGATGGAGCCGCACGTAGTTGCCGGCCGCCTCCACCCATTCGATATCGTCGGTGCGCAGGAAGAACACGCGCCCGCCCGACTTCACGACCAGGCGATCCATCTTCTGGGGCTCCGGCTTGATGTCCTGCACCAGCGCCATCAGGCGCCGTCCGAGGTCGCCGGCGCGGCGGCGCTCGACGTGCGCGCGCGCGTGCTGCAGGGTCTGCTGGAAGCGGTCCCGGCCGAACGGTTTCAACAGGTAGTCGATGGCATGCACCTCGAACGCCTTCAGCGCGTACTCGTCGTAGGCCGTGACGAACACCACGGCTGGCATGCGCTCGGCGCCCACGTGCTCGATGACGCGGAAGCCGTCGCAGGCCGGCATCTGGACATCGAGGAAGACCAGGTCGGGTTGTTGCTGCTGGATGGCCGAGATGGCCTGTGACCCGTCGGCGCACTCGCCGATGAGCTCGATGTCCTTCTCCTGCCCCAGCAGGCTGACCAGGCGCTCGCGCGCCATCGGCTCGTCGTCCACCACCACGGTTCGGATCTTGTTCACGCAGCCCCCTCTACGGCCTGCACCCCCACCACGTCCTCGGCCACTTCCTCGGCGACTTCCGCCAGCGGTACGGCAATCAACACCAGCAGCCCGCCTTCGGCCGGCTGCCGGAATTCAAAGCGGTGGAGCTGTCCATAAAGGTGCTCCAGCCGCGCACGCGTGTTCGAGAGCCCGACGCCCCGGTTGAAGTCGGACAACCGGGCCGCCGACATCCCCACCCCGTTGTCCTGCACCCGCAGTTCCAGCATCCCGCTGATCCGGCGCGACCGGATGGTGATGGTGCCGGGCGCAGGGCGCGGTCCGATGCCGTGCTTGATGGCATTTTCGACGAGCGGCTGCAGGATAAGGTTTGGCACCAGGGCGTCAAAGGTATCCGGGTGCACGTCGAACACCACGGTGAGACGGTCGCGGAACCGGGTTTGTTCGATCTCCAGATACTTGGATAGGAAATCCAGTTCTTCCTTCAGCGACACCTCCTGGACGCCCACCATCTGGAGCGAGATGCGGAGCAGGTCGCTCAGCCTGGCGATCATGGCATCCGCGGCGTCCACGTCACGGTGCATGAGCGCGGAGATGGTGTTCAACGTGTTGAACAGGAAGTGTGGCTGCAACTGCCGCTGCAGCGACTGCAGCTGTGCCTCGACCAGGCTGGTCTCGAGCTGGCTGGCCCGGAGCGCACGGACCTGCGCCATGTGGCGGTACGCCAGCGCATGGCACAACCCGACGATGGCCCAGTAGGTCATCATCTCCCAGTCGAAATTGAGGAAGAACATCCGTTGCGCCTCGCGGAGCCACGAGGCCGTCGACTCGCCAATCGACCAGTAGGTGGCCACGCGCGTGGCCACCGTCATCGCCACGTGCAGCATCGTGGCGACGAATACGCCGGCCAGGTGCATCGGCAGGGAGACCTTCCAGTGCTGCTTGTCCAGCGGGAAGCGGCGCGACAGCCACAAGATGCCCGGGGCGAGGCACGCCCACGAGTACCAGTAGCCCAGGTTCAGCACGAAGAGCAGGCCGAACGGCGCGGGCTTCTCGGTGAAAGTGGAGACGAAGTAGAACGACTGGAACGACGAGAAAAAGGTCAGGCCGGTCGCGACGAGAAAGAACGTGAGCGGCCGGATGTGGACCTGTTCGTCCTTGCGCATCCTCCGACTATCGACGTCTTGGGGAGACGGATCAAGCAGAGAGTCATCCGTCCCAGCACTCATCCCACGCAGTGGCCGCAGGCGGACAACGTTGTCCGGAAGCGGAACGCGCGAGCGCGTCTGCGGCATGGTTGCCGCGATGTGCTGCAGTACGCGTGCCGGAAGGCCGCGTCCGCGGCGTGGGCCGCGCTCACCGGCACTTCGTGCCGTGGGACGCCCACACGCCGCCAGGCGTGCCCACGCGCCCGAAGGGCCGCGCCTACCGCAGGCCCTTCAGCAGCAGGAACCCGAGCGGCGGCACGGTCAATGAGACCGACTGCGCGAAACCATGGGCGGGCACCGGCTCGGTCGGGATCCACCCGCCGTTGCCGACGTTGCTGCCGCCGTATACCTCCGCATCGCTGTTCAACCGCTCGTGGTACGAGCCGGGTGCGGGCACCCCGACCCGGTAGCCGTGCCGCGGGACGGGGGTGAAGTTGACCACCGCCACCACGTGCGCCGCGTCGTCCTGGCCGCGCCGAAGGAGCGAGAGCACGCTGTGCTCGTGATCGTGGCAGTCGATCCACTGAAAGCCCTCGGGGGCGTCGTCCTTCTGCCACAGTGCGGGCTCCGAGGCGTACAGGTGATTGAGGTCCTTCACCCACCGCTGCAGGCCGGCATGGCGGGCATCGCCCAGCACCGCCCAGTCCAGCTCGCCGTCGTGATTCCACTCGCGCCACTGGCCGATCTCGCCGCCCATGAACAGCAGCTTCTTGCCCGGGTGCGCGAACATGTAGCCGTAGAGCGCGCGCAACGTCGCGTGGCGCTGCCAGACGTCGCCCGGCATCTTGTCGAGGAGCGAGCGCTTCCCGTGCACCACCTCGTCGTGCGAGAACGGCAGCACGAAGCGCTCGCTGTAGGCGTAGACCAGCGAGAAGGTGACCTGGTTGTGGTGCCACTTGCGATACACCGGGTCCACGGCGGTGTAGTCGAGCATGTCGTGCATCCAGCCCATGTTCCACTTGTAGGTGAAGCCGAGGCCGCCAAGGTGGGCGGGCCGGGTCACGCCGGGCCACGACGTCGATTCCTCCGCGAAGACCACGGCGCCGGGGCACTCGGTGGCGACGAGCACGTTCAGCTGTTCGAGAAAGGCGATGGCCTCCAGGTTCTCGCGGCCGCCGTAGCGGTTGGGCACCCACTGCCCCGGCTCGCGCGAGTAATCGAGGTAGAGCATCGACGCGACGGCGTCGACGCGCAAGCCGTCGATATGGAATTGCTCGAGCCAGTAAAGCGCGTTCGACAGCAGGAACGAGCGCACCTCGTGCCGCCCATAGTTGAACACCAGCGTGCCCCAGTCCTGGTGCTCGCCCTGCCGCGGGTCGGAGTGTTCGTACGCGGCGGTACCGTCGAACCGCGCGAGGCCATGCTGGTCCTTCGGGAAGTGCCCTGGTACCCAGTCGAGGATGACGCCCAGTCCAGCCTGGTGGCAGGCATCCACGAAGGCCTTGAAGTCCTCGGGCGGGCCGAAGCGGCTGGTGGGCGCGAAGAAGCCGATCACCTGGTAGCCCCACGATCCGGTGAAGGGATGCTCCATCACCGGCAGCAGCTCGATGTGCGTGAAGCCCATCTCCTTCACGTAGGGCACCAGTTGTTCGGCCAGCTCCCGGTAGGTGAGCAGCCGGCCGTCCGGCGACGTGCGCCAGCTGCCCAGGTGCACCTCATAGATGGACATCGGGCGCTCGAGCCACCGGTCCTGCCCAGCGCGCGCCGACATCCAGGCCTCGTCTGCCCACGCGTACTGGTCGCTCGACCACACGATCGACGCCGTGCGCGGAGGGGTCTCGAAATAGCGGCCGCACGGATCGGCCTTCAGCATCACCGAGCCGTCGGCGCCCAGCACCTCGAACTTGTAGCGATCGCCCGCGGCCAGGTCGGGGAGGAAGGTTTCCCAGTAGCCGCTCGAGCGGACGCGCATGGGGTGCACGCGACCGTCCCATCCGTTGAAGTCGCCCACCACGCTCACGCGGCGCGCGTTGGGCGCCCACACCGCGAAGTGCACGCCGCGCCGGATGCCGTGGGTGATGGGGCGCGCCCCCAGTTTTTCGAAGGCCCGCATCTGCGTGCCTTCGGCGAGCAGGTGCAAATCGTAGTCGGTGAGGACCGGGCCATACCGGAACGGGTCGTCCAGGGTGAACGCGTGGCCGTTGGCCAGCGTCACGCGGAGGCGGTAGTCGAAGCCCTCGCGCGGGGTCTCGGGGATGACGGCCTCGTAGAGCCCCTCGGCGTGCACGCGCGTCATGGCGCGCACGTCCTGGCCATCGGGCGCCGTCACGGCGACGGCTTGTGCCCGCGGCCAGAAGGCCCGCACGGCCAGGCCGCTGCCCGCCTCATGGGGGCCGAGCACGGCAAACGGGTCGGCGTGCAGACCTCGGATCAGGGCGTCGACGTCGCGGGGGTCCATCAGGGGATTGTATGGGAGACAGGAGCCAGAAGTCAGGACGCAGGAGCCAGGACCGATCCGTGATCCCTGATCCCTGATCCCTGTTTCCTGTTTCCTGATTCCTGATTCCTGATTCCTGATTCCTGATTCCTGTTCCCGATAGACTATGTCTGTGACTACTGCTTCCCTTCTCTCCAAGCTCTCCCTTGAATCGCTGAACCCCGGTTCGTGCACCGGTCCCGACGGGTGGATTGCCGAGCCCGACGGCCACAAGCTCACCTCGTTCAATCCCACCACCGGCGAGCCGATTGCCACGGTGATGCTGGCGAGCCCGGCGGCGTACGACCGTGTGGCCACCGCCGCCACCGCGGCCTTCCGCGACTGGCGTGACGTGCCTGCGCCCAGGCGCGGCGAGGTGGTGCGCGACCTCGGCCAGGCCCTGCGCGACATGAAGGAGCCGCTCGGCGACCTGGTCTCGCTCGAGATGGGCAAGATTCGCGCGGAAGGCCACGGCGAAGTGCAGGAGATGATCGACATCTGCGACTTCGCGGTCGGGCTGTCGCGGCAGCTCTACGGCCTGACCATCGCGTCCGAGCGCCCGGGCCACCGCATGATGGAACAGTGGCACCCGCTCGGCCCCATCGGGGTCATCTCGGCGTTCAACTTCCCGGTGGCGGTGTGGTCGTGGAACGCCGCCATTGCCGCCGTCTGCGGCGATACGGTGATCTGGAAGCCGGCCGAGCCCGTGCCGCTCACCGCCATTGCCGTGCAGCACATCGCCAACCGCGTGATGGCCGATCACGGCCTCACCGGCATCTTCAACCTGGCCGTCGGATCGGGCCGCACGACCGGTGAGGCGATGCTGCAGGATGGGCGGCTGCCGCTCATCTCGTTCACCGGATCGACGGGCGTGGGCCGGCACGTGGCCCAGACCGTCGCCGCGCGGTTCGGCAAGGCCATCCTCGAGCTCGGCGGTAACAACGCCATCATCGTCACGGCTGATGCCAACCTCGACATGGCGGTGCGTGCCATCCTGTTCGGAGCCGTGGGCACGGCCGGTCAGCGCTGCACCTCCACGCGGCGCATCATCGCGCACGCCAGCATCAGCCAGGCACTGACCGACCGGCTGGTGAAGGCCTACGGGCAGGTGAAGATCGGCGACCCGCTGGCCGAGGGCACGCTGATGGGGCCGCTCGTCAACGCCCAGGCCGTGGAGCAGATGGAGCAGTCGCTGGCACAGGCCGTCGCCGAGGGCGGGCAGGTGCTCTGCGGCGGCAAGCGGCGGCCCGACCTCGGCCCGCACTTCGTCGAGCCGACCATCGTCCGCATGCCGGCACAGACCGCCATCGTGAAGCACGAGACGTTCGCGCCCATCCTCTACGTGCTCGAGTACGAACGGTTCGAGGAGGCGCTGCTGCTGCACAACGACGTGCCGCAGGGCCTGTCGAGCGCCATCTTCACCGAGAGCGTGCGGGCGGCCGAGGAGTTCCTCTCGGCGCACGGATCGGACTGCGGCATCGCCAACGTGAACATCGGCACCTCGGGCGCCGAGATCGGCGGCGCCTTCGGCGGCGAGAAGGAGACCGGCGGCGGCCGCGAGTCGGGCTCGGACGCGTGGAAGGCCTACATGCGGCGGCAGACGAACACGGTGAACTGGTCCACGAACCTGCCGCTCGCGCAGGGGATTACGTTCGGATAGCGGCCGTCTTCACGCTCACGCGCGCAGGACGCCAACGGAAACCACGAAGGCACCAGGGGCACGAGACGCTTCGCGGCCTTCGTGATGACCTTCGTGTCTTCGTGGTTTCTTTTCTTCACCGCAAACGTTCGCCCGGCTTGACGGTCTGGCTCGACGGGGGCGGCTCGCGCTGCTCCACCCAGCGCACCAGGCGGTCGAAGGCCTCGCGCGCTGTCGGCAGATACGAGGGCCCCTCGCCCATGGCTTTCGCCACGTCCGGGTCGAGCCCCATGCGCGTGGCGATGTACATGAACGACTGCACGCCGTCGTCATCCCCGGACATGTGCCACACGCCGTCCACCTGGTAGAGCCGGTGGAGTGACCGCGGATCCACGCGGCGACGATAGGCCAGCAGTTCCTGCAGCACGAAGTCGTCCCATGTGCCCACCACCTCGATGGTCGGGACGAAGATCTTCCCGGTGGAGTTCTCGCCGGCAGGCTGCGGCGGGCGGGAGGCGGCGCTGGCTGCGTTGATCGCGGTGTAGGGCCACAGCCGGCGCGCGGCGACGGGCGTCCCGATGGCCGCGGCAAAGGCCGTGACGCGGGCGTCGGAATCGGGCAGCCCCGGGTTCCGCTTCGGATCCACACCAGGCCACAGCGCGGCCAGTTGCCGCTGGCGCGCGGCGCGCGTGGGCAGGTCGCCGCCCGCTCCCGCGATGATGAGCGTGCCGGCGTACTTCTGCGAGGGGTCTTCCGCAGCGACACGCGTGATGCCGCCGCCCATCGAAAGCCCGACGAGATAGAGGCGCGCGGGCGCGCGTCCCAGCCGCGACGCGACCTCCGCGGCCGCGATGTCGGCGAACTGGTTGGTGAGCGCCAGGCCGCCACGCGCGTCGATGGCCCCGTCCCGGTCGACGCTTGCAAACGCGAACCCGCTGGCGTTCGCATGCCGGCCGATCACGTCATCGAGCGCTGTCTCGTCCGTGCCAATCACCTCTCCGGCCGGATCGAAGTTGCTCCCGCCCGACCCGCCGTGCGCGCCGATGACGAGGGACCCGTTCCACCGGGCCGGGTCGGCCGGATGGCGCAACACGAAGCGCTTCGGCACGCGCGCGCCGCCGACGTCGAGGGCGACCTGCCCTTTCAACTCCACGCCCCCCTCGCGCGTGGACTCGGCGAGGTTCGACAGGCGTGCCGCCGGGCCTTGTGCCGCTGGGCCGGCGGCCGCAAGAACCAGCGCGATCACGGGCAGCACGATGGTGAGTGTTCGCATACGCCGCGCCATTCTAGCCCCGGCGGGGTCTGGCACGGTCAGGCCCCAAACGATGCAAATCCTGGAATCGGGCAGAAACGGGGACGTTTTGGGCCCAACCCTGCCAGACCCCGTTACAATCGACGGATGATGCACGCGACGTTCGATACCTCAGCCGGGACGTTCAAGGTTCGGCTGTTCGATGACAAGGCCCCGAAGACGGTCGCCAACTTCGTCGGGCTGGCAAAGGGGTCGCAGGAATGGACCGACCCGAAGAGCGGCAAGCCGGCCACGCGCCCCTTCTATGACGGCCTCATTTTCCACCGTGTGATCGACGGCTTCATGATCCAGGGCGGCTGCCCTGAAGGCTCGGGCCGCGGCGGTCCCGGCTACAAATTCGCGGACGAGTTCGGCCCGGGCCTCCGGCACGACAAGGCCGGCCTGCTGTCGATGGCCAACGCGGGCCCCAACACCAACGGCTCGCAGTTCTTCATCACGCTCGCGCCCACGCCGTGGCTGGACGGCAAGCACGCCATCTTCGGTGAGGTGGTCGAGGGGATGGACATCATCCGCGCCGTCGGCAAGACGGCGACCGGCCCGCAGGATCGTCCCGTGAAGGACATCGTCATCAACACCGTCACGATCACGGAGCAATAGGGCCGCGCTGTTCGCATCGCCGGGTCGGCCCGGCTATGATGTGCCCCCAGGGGGGACACGTGGCCAATTCCGTCCGTCGTATCGTCCAGCTCGCGCTCTGTTGTTGTCTCATCAGCGTCGCGGTCGCCGGCGCCCAGCCGGTGGCCGCGCCCGACCCGGGCCCGCTTCCCAAATACGTCGCCGAGCCAATCACCCTCCTGACGCCGGCCCTCGGCACGTTCCACCGGCCCATCTCGACCACGAATCCCGAAGCCCAGAAGTTCTTCGACCAGGGCTTCCAGATGATGTACGCCTTCGCGCGGCTCGACGCGGTGCGCTCGTTCCGCGAATCGTGGAAGCGCGACCCGAATTGCGCCATTTGCTACTGGGGCGAGGCCTGGGCATGGGGCTCATATCTGAACGGCCCGATGCCGGCCGAGCAGTCGCCGTTTGCCTTCTACGCCATCCAGAAAGCCATCAGCCTGAAGGACGTGCAGGCGTCGCAGAGCGAGAAGGATTTCATCGACGCACTCGCGCCGCGCTATGTCGAGACGTTCGACGCGAAGACCCGGCGCCAGCAGGACGAGGCCTACGCCGAGTCGATGCGGAAACTGGCAGAGAAATATCCGAACGATCTCGACGCGGTGACGCTCTACGCCGACGCGCTGTTCCTGCTCGAGCCGCGCCGCGGCCGCCGCGACGTGAACGCGCCGAACATCAGGCGGCTGCACGGCGTGCTCGAATCGGTGCTGGCGAAGGACAAGCAGCACCCCGGCGCCTGCCATCTGTACGTGCACGCCACCGAGTCGACGGTCCGGCCCGATCTCGCGGAGAGCTGCGCCGAGTTCCTCGGCAAGTCCATCCCGGGCGCCAGCCACATCCAGCACATGCCGTCGCACACGTGGAACGAGGTCGGGCGCTGGGCCGACTCGGTGCGCGCGAACCTGGACGCCTGGCACTCGGACCTGAAGGCCGACATCGGTGAGGGCTTCGCCATCTACCCCGATCACAACCTGCACATGCTGCTCTACGCGGCGTCGATGGATGGACAGGGCGCCATCGCCATCCAGGCCGGCAAGGACTACACGAAGCGCACCGGCGATTCGATGTACCACGTGCTCACGCTCGTCCGCTTCGGCCGCTTCGACGAGGTGATCGAGGTCACCAAACGGCCCGAGCGCGACATCCCCGCCGGCGCGTGGGATTTCTCACAGGGCTACGCGCGCCTCAAGCTGGGCGACCTGGATTTCGCGAAGCTCTATCTCGCGCGCGTCCAGAAGACCGCCGACACCTCCACCCAGGAGTTCCGGCAGCATCCGGCGAAGCGGCTGCTGGGCGTGCTGGCGGGCATCCTGGAGGGCGAGATCCTGCGCGTCGAGAAGAACCTGCCGGGTGCGATTGCGGCCTTCGAGAAGGCCGTGCAGCTGGATGACGAGCTGGAGTACGACGAGCCGGAGCCGCTGCCCTTCACCGCACGCCACTGGCTGGGTGCGGCCCTCATCGAGGTCGGGCGTGACGCCGAGGCCGAGAAGGTGTACCGGGAGGAACTGGAAGACCACCCGCACAACGGCTGGTCGCTCATCGGCCTGCAGCAGGCACTGAAGGCGCAGGGCAAGTCCGACCCTGAGGTGGACAAGGACCTGGCGCACAGCTGGGCCCGGGCGGACCACTGGGTGCGGGCCTCGCGGTTCTGAGGCCCGCCTGTCCATTGCGCGATTGAAGATTGGCGATTGACGATTTATCGGGGGATTGATTGATTGGTCGATTGTCGA
>Ga0105106_10000600_pt1 | contig 25460 bp, 22 predicted proteins | sample PPLLaktember2015_5_FD_79109 | JGI IMG/M metagenome (GOLD analysis project Ga0105106, IMG submission 79109) | Freshwater sediment microbial communities from Prairie Pothole Lake near Jamestown, North Dakota, USA - PPLs Lake P8 Core (1) Depth... | ecosystem: Environmental > Aquatic > Freshwater >...
CCGTACGCCTTCGCGACGGCCGCGTCGAACACGCGCACCGAGGCCCGCCAGATGTCGGGCCCGGTTCCGTCGCCTTCGATGAACGGGAGGATCGGGTGGTCGGGGACGACGGGCTTTCCGGCCGCGTCGCACGTGATCTTCTGCCCCGCGCTCGGGGCCGACGTCGTCGGGGGAGTCATGATGCCCGCGGTTTTATCCCATCCCCACGGCGCCTGCCATCACGGGCGCGGGGGCTCCGGCGGGGCTTCCGGCGCCGGCTCCGCAGCGTCCGGCTCGACGCGCGGGATGGTGAGCCGCTGCCCCGGATAGAGCACGGCGGGATTGCGGATCTGGTCGCGATTCGCGCGGTAGAGGTGCGGCCAGAGCCGCGCATCGCCGAGGGTCACGGCCGCGATCTCGGCGAGCGTCTCGCCCGAGCGCACGACGTGCTCGCCCGGCACGGACGGCTCGGGCGCCTGCGCCCGTGCCGTACCGGCGGCGATGACCAGGGCGAGAGCCCAGGCGGCGCCGCTCACTCGGCGTCCTCGATCACGACCCGTACGTGCAGCTCGTCGAGCTGGTCGGGCTCGACGGCGGAGGGCGCATCCATCAGCAGGTCCTGGCCGCGCTGCGTCTTCGGGAAGGCGATCACGTCGCGCAGGCTCTCGGCGCCGGAGAGCAGCATCGCCATGCGGTCGAAGCCGAAGGCGAAGCCGCCGTGGGGCGGCGCGCCGGCGTCGAGCGCGTTCAGCATGAATCCGAAGCGCGCCTCGGCCTCGTCCTTCGAATAACCGAGCACGTCGAAGATCCGGCGCTGCACGTCGGAGCGGTGGTTGCGCAGGCTTCCCGAGCCGAGCTCGAGCCCGTTCAGGATCACGTCGTAGTGCGTGCCGCGCACGGCGAGGGGATCGCTCTCGAGCCGCGGCAGGTCTTCCTCCACCGGCGCCACGAACGGCATGTGCATGTAGGTGAGCTTGCCGTCGTCGCCGCGCTCGAAGACCGGGAAGCTCGTCACGAGCAGCGGCGCCCAGGCGCGGCCGTCCACACGGCCGAGCTGGTGGCCGAGGTCGGTGCGGAGTCTCGCCAGGATCGCGTTGGCCTTGGCGTGGGAGTCGGCGGCGAAGAGCAGCAGCGTGCCGGGCCGCGCCCCGGTGCGCTCGCGGATGCCCGCCACCTCGGCCTCGGACAGGAACTTCGCGATCGGCGACTGCCAGGTGCCGTCGTCCTGCACGCGCACCCAGGCGAGCCCCTTCCCACCGAGCTCCTTCTTCACGAAGGACTCGAGGCGGTCCATGTCGCCGCGCGAGAGCGACGCGGCATCGTGGATCGGCAGGCACTTCACGATGCCTCCGCCGTCGACCGTCGCCTTGAACGCCTTGAGCCCCGTCGCGCGGAACAGGTCCGTGAGCTCGACCAGCTCGAGGGTCACGCGCAGGTCGGGCTTGTCGATGCCGAATCGCGCCATCGCCTCGGCGTAGTCCATGCGCGGAAACGGCTGCGGCAGCTCGATGCCGCCGGCCTCGCGCCAGCAGCGCACCACGATCTCCTCGAGCACCGGCAGCACGTCGTCGACGCCGACGAAGCTCATCTCGAGGTCGATCTGCGTGAACTCGAGCTGCCGGTCGGCGCGCAGGTCTTCGTCGCGGAAGCAGCGCGCGATCTGGAAGTAGCGCTCGAAGCCCGAGACCATGAGGAGCTGCTTCATGATCTGCGGCGACTGCGGCAGCGCGTAGAACGAGCCGGCCTGCAGGCGGCTCGGCACCAGGAAGTCGCGCGCGCCCTCGGGCGTCGCCTTGGCGAGGATCGGCGTCTCGATCTCGAGGAAGCCGCGCTCGGAGAGCGTGCGCCGCACGCTCTGGGCCATCGCGTGACGCACGCGCAGCGCGCGCTGGAGCGGCGGGCGTCGCAGGTCGTGGATGCGATGACGCAGCCGCACCATCTCCTCGGCGCCCGAGTCCTCCTCGATCGCGAAGGGCGGCGGCGTCGCCGCGTTCAGGATGCGCAGCTCGTGGGCTGTCACCTCGATCTCGCCGGAGCGGAGCTTCGGGTTCACGGTCTCGGCCGAGCGCCGCTCGACCACGCCGCGCACCAGCGCCACGAACTCGCTGCGCAGCTCGCCCGCGCGCTCGTGCGCCGCCGTCGCGACCTCGGGCTTGAACACGACCTGCACCAGGCCCTCGCGGTCGCGCAGGTCGACGAAGACGACACCGCCGTGATCGCGCCGCCGGTGCACCCACCCCGCGAGCACGACCTCGCGCCCGACCAGCGCCGCGTCCACTGCGCCGCACGCGTGGCTGCGGCGCAGCGCGCCCATGCCGTCGAGCCGACTGCTTGCGCCGGCGCTCGGGGATGCGGGGTCGGACACGGGTGGGGCTCCGTTCGCGAGGTTTCGGCCGGGGTAGCAGAGCGGGCGCGCCGATACCAGCCGCGAGACAGCCGGAAGCGTCGCGGTGACGGGAGCTTGGGCGATTCCCGGGGGCGCGTCGAGAGGAACGCTGGAGCGCCGGGCGGCCGGCCTACGCCAGCTCGTTCGCCGAGCAGACGCGGTTCCGGCCGTTCGACTTCGCGCGGTACATGGCCTTGTCGGCCATGTCGAGGAGCTGCTCGCGGCTCGAGCCGTGGTGCGGATGGGTCGCGACGCCGAGGCTGCAGGTGAGTCGCAGCGAGCCGCCGGCGCCACCGTCGAAGGGCGTCTCCTCGACGGCGCGGCGGATGCGCTCGGCGATCCGCATCGCGGTCTCGTGGTTGGTGTCGGCCAGCACGATCGTGAACTCGTCGCCGCCGTAGCGCGCCAGCGTGTCGACCTGGCGGATGCACTGGAGGATCACCTGCGAGAGCTGGCGCAGGGCGCGCGAGCCGACGAGGTGCCCGTGGCGATCGTTCACGAGCTTGAAGCGGTCGAGGTCGAGGAAGAGCACGGAGAGCTCGTTGCCGTAGCGCTCGGCGCGGTGCAGCTCGCGCTCGAGGGCGGCGAGCAGGTAGCGGGCGTTGAAGACCTCCGTGCAGTCGTCGATGAACGCGCGCTCCTTGGCGCGGTTGTAGCGCTCGGCGTTGTGCAGCGAGAGCTCCGCGTGCACCGCGACGATGCGCGCGCGCGCGAGCTCGCCGGCGTCGAAGGCGCGGTCGTCCTCGAGCACCCACACCACGCCGAGCTCGCCGTCGCGCCCGCGCACCGGCACCGAGAGCGCGTTGCCCGCCGCGATGCCGACCGAGCGCATCGCCTCGTGGAGCGGGCCCTCGCTCGCGACCGCGATCTCCGTCATCTCCTCGAGGTCGCAGGGCTTCTCGTGGGCCAGGAGCTGGCGCAGCCGGCTCGCCTCGCCCTCGGCGAAGCCCCGGAACACGACGCCGTCCGAGCCGGTCTGCGGGACGCGGTGGAAGAGCGCGAGGCCGCGCCAGCGCGAGAGCGTCCGCAGCAGGAGATCGAGGGCGACGGCGTAGACCTCGCCCGGCTCGAGGCAGGGCGCGAGGGCGCGGCACGCCTCGAGCGTTGCGAGCTCGTCGCGGAGCCGCACGTTCTCGGTGACGACGCGGCGCTGGGCCAGCACGCGCTCCACCACGAGGGCGAGCTCCTCGGCCTCGATCGGCTTCCGGAGGTAGTCCGCCGCGCCCATGCGCAGCGCTGCGATCGCGCTGTCGATCGAGGCGTTGGCCGTCACCAGCACGAAATCGGTGCCCGGATGCTCGCGCCGCATGCGCGCCAGGAGGTCGATCCCGGTCGGGCCGCCGAGGGTGAGGTCGGAGATCACGAGCTGCGCCGGCTCGCGGCGCAGGGCCTCGAGGGCCGCCTCGGCCGAGGTGCAGGGCTCGACCACGCCCAGGCCCGCGATCGCGTCCCGGATGATCTCGAGATCGAAGCGGTTGTCGTCCACCGCCAGGATGCGCGCCGGCCGGACGCTCTCGCGCGCCACCACGCCCCGGTCGGGGCGGTCCGGGCGACCGCTCGGGTCGGCCCCCTCGCGGCCGGGCTCTCGCTTCGGGTCCCGCATCGCGGCTCCCCTCCGCGCCGGACGATCGACCGAACGCAGGGTTCCCTTGAGCAGGTTCTCCGGGATCGCCCTACTTCGCGGCCGTCTCCGCCGTGCGGGGCAGCACCCGGGTCCAGGTCGCGCCGTCGTCGGCGGACCGGAGCACCGTCCCGCTCTGACCCACGATGTAGCCCACGCTGCGGTCCGGCGAGAACGTGATGTCCCGCATGAACGTGAAGATCGGCGGGAAGCCGGCGCCCGGCGTCACCCAGGTCTGGCCCTGGTCGTCGGAGACCTGGATGAAGCCCTTCTCGCCGACCGCGAGGGTCCGGCCGCTCTTCGCGCTCGCGATCGAGAACAGCGCCTGGCGCCGCGCCGTGCGCTTGTAGCCCCAGGTCCGGCCGCCGTCGGTGCTGTGCAGGATCAGCCCGCCGAGCGCCGAGATGTAGCCGTTCTGCTCGTCCACGAAGCGCACGCTGAAGAGATACGGGTTCTGCGCCACGCGCACCTGGATGCCGGGCGCGTCGCCCTGGCGCGCGGCGAGGTAGCGCTTCAGGAAGTCCGGATCGCTGTCGAGGAAGTCCTCGTAGTCCCAGGGCGGCGCGCCGCGCATGCGGATGCGGTCGGAGAGGATCCCCGCCTCCTCGATCACGCTGCGCACCGCGGTCGAGCGCGCGTCGAGGATCTCGAACAGCGGCGTCGGGTCGTCGGCCTTGCCGAACGTCGCGATCTCCTGGGCGTTCGCCATCGGCTCGATCTCGACGTTCAGATGTGTCTCGTCGTGGATGCGGTCTGCGAAGGCCTTGAGCCGCGCGATGTCCGCTTCGGAGATGTCGGTGACGTTGTAGGGCAGGGGCACGCTCTCGGGCGCGACGTCGCCGGTGATCGACGCGCGCTCCCAGAGCTGACCGCCGTTCTGGCTGGTGAAGATGTAGCCGAACTCGCCCGCGATCCAGCAGTAGCGGCTCGGCGCCGGCAGGCACGAGACGTCGTTCAGGCTCACGTCCTCGTAGACCTTCTCGCCCTTGCGCACGCGGTCCTGGTCGACCGGGGCGAGCCACACGAACTGCGGGTGCTGCTCGTCGATCGTGAGCGAATCGTCCTTCCAGGTCGAGCCGCCGTCGTCGGTGGAGATGCGGCTGCCCCACTCGCCCACCGCCCAGGCGGTGTTGCCGTCGAGGGCGTAGACCGCGAAGAGGTGCGAGCCCTCCGCCTCCTTCGCGTTCGGCTGGGGCGTCCAGGTGTTTCCGCCGTCCGTCGTGCGCAGCACGAGACCGCTCTGGCCGACCGCCCATCCCTGGCCGGAGGGCGCGATCGAGACGTCGTAGATCGAGCGCAGCGTTCCGGTCGGGCTCTTCTTCCAGGTCTGGCCGCCGTCCTGGCTGCGGTAGATGGTGCCGTAGTAGCCGCCGGCGACGACCTGCTTGTCGTCGAGCGCGGTGACACCGAAGAGATCGTCGAAGAGCCCGATGTCGCCGCCCGCCGTCTTCGCCTCGAGGCGGATGTCGTGGCAGCCGGCGGTGAGCGCCGCGAGCGCGGCGAACGAGAGGGCGGTGGCGAGGCGGGGGGGCTTCACGAGGGACCTCCTGGCGACGATGCGGAGCGAGCATTGCCCGAAGCGAGCGGGTCGGGACGCCGGCGGCGTCCCGACCCGCGCTGCGGGCGGAGCGACGGCTAGCGGCCCATGGTCAGGCGGCCGACGTCGATGTAGCGGCGCACCTTGCCCTTGTTGGCGAAGGGCGTTCCGTTGTTGTCCCAGAACTCGATGCGGTTCCCTGTGCCGGTCTGGACGTTGATGATCGTGTCCGACGCACCGCGCAGGTCCATCGGCTTCGGCACACCCTCCCAGCCCGGGTAGTAGGACGGATCGTCCTCGCTCCAGCGGCCGTTGTGCCAGATGATCTTCCAGAGCTCTTCCTTCTGGTCGTAGGCGAACGAGTAGACGGCCTTCAGCGTCTGCTTGTCGATGTAGATGTCCTTGTGGTGGTACGGATGGTCCTTGTTCTTCGGGACCATGCGCACCTTCACGGTGTGCCGCAGCTCCCAGTTGTCGTCGGCGTAGGACAGGCCGTACGGGCCGAAGTTGTGGTCCTTCTCGTACGGGTAGGCCTTCACCTTGCTGTTGACCGGCGCGATCAGGTCCTGCTCGCCGAGGCACTGCCAGTCGTACTGGGGCACGATGCCGGCGAAGCTCCGCAGGTCGTCGAAGGTGAAGTCGGTGCCGGACACCGAGTCCGTGCGCTGGGCGGTCGAGATGCGGCGCACGCGGCGCAGCGTCGGCACGTACACCCAGGTGTCGTCGTTCTTGGCACTGTCACGCGGACCGTCCGACGACTTGTAGCGGTAGGTCATGAGCGCGATGCCGCGCGCGTCGAAGGGCGCGGCGACCTCGATGCCGAACGCGATCTTCCGCTTCTCGCCGCGGAACAGGTCGCCGTCCTGCTCGGCGAACTCCTTCTCGACCCGGTGGGCGAGGTTGATCGTCTTCGACGTGCCCTCGTAGTAGAGCGGAAGCTGCTCGCCGCGGTCCCAGTACGAGTAGAAGTAGTGGGCGTTCGAGCCGTCGCCCTCCCACTGGTAGTCGAAGTTCCACATGATCTTCATGCCGGCCTGGGGATCGCCCTTGCAGTCGATCTGGTCCATCGGGAAGGGCTGGCCGGCGGTGTAGTTCTCGAGGCCGCCGTCGGGCCCGATCTTCGGCTGGCCCTTGAACTTGTCGGTCGCCTCCACGTACTCGGGCGCGGGCGTGTAGTCGCGGTGGAACGGCCCGACCTGGAGCTTCATGCCCTCGTAGAAGAAGAAGTCGCGATTGTTCCAGAACTCGGCCGGAAGGAAGTTCTTCAGCGAATCGATCTTGTCGAAGGTGACGACGTCGCCTTCCTTGAACGTCGGCGCAGCGGTCCCGGTGTCCTCGGCGGCGTGGGAGGCCACCGGCGTCGACAGCGCGAGGACGGTGAGCGCCGCCCCTCCGAGCGTCGACGGTCGGATCCTGGCGAACGATCGCATTCAGCACTCCTTTTCGGTTCGGGCTTGCGGTCGAGCCTGTGGTTCGGGCCTGCGGAGCGAGCCGGCCGGAGCCGGACCAGCATCGCTACCAGGACCCCCTGGATTGCGGACGAGCCGCCGGAAGGTCTGACCTGACTCGGGCGAGCGGCACCTCCCCCCGAGAACGCGGCGAACCCTCTCTAATCTACGGCCGCTCTCGTTGTCAAGCCGAAGCGCGACCGGGTAAGGTCCGCGCGGGCGGCCCAAGGGAGCACACCCCGCAATGACATCCCCGCGCGCGCAGTCCGGCCCGGGGGCAACGCCGGCCGGCCCTCCCGCTCCGGCGCTCCCCGCGGTCACGTCCCTTGGACGACCGGTCGGCGCGCCCCGATTCAGGCTTCGCGAGACGGGCTGGCTTCCTGCCCTGCGGCTGGTGCTCTGCGCGATTGGCATCGCGTGCACGCTCGCGGCCGGAGCCGTCGCCGATCTCTTCGCCGCCCCCGGCGAGCGCGCGACGCGGCGCGAGGCCCGGCGGGCCAGCCTCGCCCGGCGCGTGGCCGCGCTGCTCGGCGATCTCAAGGGCGCCTACGTGAAGGCGGGGCAGTTCGCCGCCCTGCGCTACGACGCGCTCCCGGCGGGTGCGCGCAGCGCCTTCGAGGGGCTGCAGGATCGCGTCGCTCCCCTGCCCTTCGAGACGGTCCGCGGGGTGGTCGAGGCGGAGCTCGGCGCGCCGCTCGAGGCGAGCTTCGCGGCCTTCGACCCGACCCCGCTGGGCGCCGCCTCCATGGCCCAGGTGCACCATGCCCGCCTCCACGACGGCAGCGAGGTCGCGGTCAAGGTGCAGCACCCGTGGCTCGCGGCGTCGCTGCCCGCGGACGTCGCCCTGCTCCACCGGCTCTACCGGATCTGGGCGTGGTTCTCGGATCGGCGCGGGACCGCGACACGGCGCGGCGTCGATCGCTCGCGGCTCTTCGCCGAGTTCAGCGCGGGCCTCGCCGAAGAGCTCGACTTCGCGCGCGAAGCCGCCATGGCGGGCGAGATCGCCGCGAACCTCGCGAGCGACGCGCAGATCGTGGTGCCGGCGGTGGTCGCACGGCTGTCGACGCGCCGGGTGATGACGATGGCGTACCACCCGGCCGTGCCGCTGCTCGACCGCGCGCGCCTCGACGCCCTGGGCGTGCGCCCCCAGGACGTGCTCGAGGTGCTGGCGCGCGCCTACGCGAAGCAGGTCTTCGTGGACGGCCTGTTCCACGCCGATCCCCATCCCGGCAACCTGTTCGTGATCGACGAGCCCACGGCGCGCACGAAGCCGCGCGTGCTGTTCGTCGACTTCGGCCTCTCGAAGCGCCTCGAGCCCGCGCTGCGGCGCGAGCTCCGCCTCGGCATCTACGCGCTGCTGCAGCGCGACCTCGAGGGCTTCGTCGCGGGCATGGCGCGCATGGAGATGATCGCGCCGGGCGCCGAGCCCGGGGTGCGCGCGGCGGTCGCGCGCATGTTCGAGCGCATGGCGGGCGCCGGCGGCTCGCCGCTCGGCCTCTCGGGCGCCGGCGTGCTCGGCCTGAAGGACGACGCGAAGGCCCTGCTCCAGGAGACCGATGGCCTGCAGCTCCCGAACGACCTGCTGCTCTACGCGAAGACCCTGTCCTACCTCTTCGGCCTCGGCGAGCGGCTCGACCCGAACGTCGACCTGATGAAGCTCACGGTGCCCTACCTGCTCAAGTTCCTCGCCACCCGCGACGCCTGAGCGGCGCCGCACCGGGCGCGGGTTGGCGCTCGCCCCGACCGATGGCACCCTCGCCCCCATGGCCAGGCCCCGCGTCTTCATCGACGGCCACGTCGGCACGACCGGCCTCCGGATCCGCGAGTGGCTCGCGGGCCGCGAGGATCTCGAGCTGCTCGCGATCGACGAGGCGGCGCGCAAGGACGAGGCCGCGCGCCGCGCGCTCCTGAACCGGGCCGACCTCGTCGTGCTCTGCCTGCCCGACGACGCCGCACGCGAGGCGGTCGGCTGGATCGAGAGCCCGACCACGCGGGTCGTCGACGCCAGCACCGCCCATCGCGTCGCGCCGGGCTGGACCTTCGGACTGCCGGAGGTCTCACCGGCGCAGCGCGCGGCCGTCGCCGCGAGCCGCCGGGTCTCGAACCCCGGCTGCTACCCCGTGTCCGTGATCCTCGGGCTCCGCCCGTTGATCGAGGCCGGCCTGCTCCCCGCCGACGCGCCGGTCACGGTGCACGCGCTCTCGGGCTACACCGGCGGCGGTCGCAGCCTGATCGAGCGCTGGGAGGATCCCGAGCGTGCGCTGCTGCGGCTGCCCTTCGAGGCGCCCTACGCGCTCGATCGCGTCCACAAGCACGTGCCCGAGATGACGAAGTACGCGGGCCTCGCCCACGAGCCGTTCTTCGTGCCGGCGGTGGGGCCCTTCGCGACCGGCATGCGCGTCGAGATCCCGCTCCACGCGAGCCTGCTCCCGCCCGGCGCCTCGGCGAAGGCGATCTGGGAGCTGCTCGCGACGCGCTACGCCGGCGAGCCCTTCGTGCGCGTCGCGCCCTTCGAGGAGAGCCTCGGCTCGGACGAGCGGCGCTACGACCCGCTCGCCTGCAACGGGACGAACCGGGTCGAGCTCCACGTGGCGCCCAACCCGCTCGGCCACGTGCTGCTGGTCGGCCTGCTCGACAACCTCGGCAAGGGCGCCGCCGGCTGCGCGATCCAGAACCTGAACCTGATGCTCGGCCTCGGCGAGACGACGGGCCTCCAGGCCTGATCGCCTAGCGGCCCCCGCGCGGCTTCAGCCGCAGCCCCTGCAGCCGGATGAAGCCCGTGGCGTCGGCCTGGCGGTACGTGTCCGCGGGGCCGGCGTCCTCGAACGTCACCGTCGACTCGCTGTAGAGCGACACCGGCGAGCGGCGGCCGGTGACACGCACGCTGCCCTTGAAGAGCTTCACGCGCACCTCGCCCGTCACGTTCTCCTGCGACTTGTCGAGCGCCGCGCGCAGGAAGTCCATCTCGGGCGAGAACCAGAAGCCGTTGTAGATCAGCTCCGCGAAGCGCGGCGCGAGCCGGTCGCGCTCGTGCATCACCTCGCGGTCGAGCGTGATCGACTCCATCGCGCGGTGGGCCGCGTGGAGCACCGTGCCCCCGGGCGTCTCGTAGACGCCGCGGGACTTCATGCCGACGAAGCGGTTCTCGACCATGTCCACGCGCCCGATGCCGTGGGCGCCGGCGATCTTGTTCATGCGGTCGAGCAGCCGCGCGGCCGAGAGGTGCTCGCCGTCGATCGAGATCGGCGTCCCCTTCTCGAATCCGACGATCACGGTCTGCGGCTCGTCCGGCGCCTTCTCCGGCGAGCGCGTCAGGATGAACATGTCCTCGTCCGGCTCGCGCCACGGGTCCTCGAGGATGCCGCCCTCGAACGAGATGTGGAGCAGGTTGCGGTCCATCGAGTACGGCTTCTTGACCGTGGCCGTCACCGGGATGCCGTGCTTCTGGGCGTAGGCCATGCAGTCGGTGCGCGACTTCAAATCCCAGTCGCGCCAGGGCGCGATCACCGCGAGCTCCGGCGCGAGGGCGCGGTAGGCGAGCTCGAAGCGGACCTGGTCGTTGCCCTTGCCCGTCGCGCCGTGGGCGACGGCGTCGCAGCCCGTGTCGCGCGCGACCTCGATCTGGTGCTTCGCGATCACCGGCCGCGCGAGGGAGGTGCCGAGCAGGTAGGTGCCCTCGTAGATCGCGTTGCCGCGGATCGCGGGCCACACGAACTCGCGTACGAACTCCTCGCGCGCGTCCCGCACCACGCAGTCGACGGCGCCGGTGGCCTTCGCCTTCTCGGGCAGGCCGGAGAGCTCCTCTTCCTGGCCCACGTCGAGGCAGAACGCGACGACCTCGCAGCCGTACTCCTCGATCAGCCAGCGCAGGATGACGGAGGTGTCGAGACCTCCGCTGTAGGCGAGACAGACGCGCTTCACCGAGCCCTTGCGAGCCATGGGGGATCCTCCGCGCGGCGACCGTAGCGCCGTCGCCGGAGGACCGCTGCGCGTCGCGCGCCGCCGCGCGCGACGCTAGACCGCGCGGAGCCGGATCGTGGTGACGCGACTGCCCGAGGGCTCGAGGCTGGTGTGGAGGCCGCCGCGCAGCGCGACCACGGCCTGCTCCACCGCCGAGAGCTCTGCCTCGCCGCCGCGTCCGATCGCGGAGAGGCCCGGGGGCGGAGCCTCGCCGAAGGAGAGCAGCACGGTGCCCGCGCCGTCCCCGGCGATGCGCTTCGCCGCGATCGTGAGCGCGCCGGGCGCCGGGCGCAGGGAGAGACGCGCGCGCAGCCAGCGCACGAGCGCCTCCTCCAGCGCGTCCGCGCCGCCCGCGATCCGCGGCAGCGACGGCGGCATGAGGCGGTGGAGCGCCACGCCGTGGGCCGATGCATCGCGGCCCGCGCGGGCCGCGACCCGCTCGATCAGCTGGGCGGCGTCGGCGTTCGTGGCGTCCGCCTCGCGCGACGTCTGCCGCACCTGCACCAGCGCGCCGAGCTCGTGGGCCCACTTGCGCAGGCGCGCCATGGCGCGCAGCCCGTCCTCGACGTAGCTCCGGTACTGCTTCGCCCGCCGGCCGCCCGTCTGCTCGAGCAGCACGTTCAGCGACTGCTCGACCTCGTCGAGGCCGTCCGCGAGGCTGCGGTGCAGGGTCATGATCTTCGACTCGTCGCTCTCCTCCGTGAGGAGCAGCAGCGCGCCCTGACGCACGCCCAGCTTCTCCACCGGCGACAGCACCGCGACGTAGCCCTTCTCGGCCATGCGGATGCAGAAGCGCACCGGCGCTCCCTCCGCGAGCACCGACGCCAGGCCCTGGAGCACGAGCTCCCGCGCGCCCGCGTCGAAGAGCACCGCGAGGCTCGTGCCGCCCTTGTCCCGGTTCACGACGCCGAATCGGCGCCCGAAGCACGGGTTCACGTGGGCGACGGTTCCGTCGCGGCCCGCGACCAGCACCGGCACCTCGAGGGCGTCGAGCATGGTGTAGGGCCCGTGCAGGTTCGAGAGCGTGTCGTCGTCCGAGAAGCTCTTCGCGCTCACGGCTTCAGCTGGACCTCGTAGAGCTCGTTCTCGTCGATGATCCGCTGGATCTCCTCGTCCGAGAGCGTGCTCGTGGCGTTGACCTGGATCGACTGCTCCTTGCCCGTGGCGAGGTCGCGCGCCGAGACCGACACGATGCCGTTGGCGTCGATGTCGAAGGAGACCTCGATCTCCGGCTCGCCCTTGCGCGCGGGCCGGATGCCCGAGAGGACGAACTCGCCGAGCAGGTCGTTCTCGGCGGCCTGGTCGCTCTCGCCCTGGAGCACCCGGATCTTCACTGCGGACTGGTTGTCGCGCGTGGTCGTGAAGATGTGCCCCTTGCGCACGGGCACGGTGGTGTTGCGGTCGATCAGCCGCGTGAAGTGGCCGCCGAAGGTCGCGATGCCGAGGCTGAGCGGCGTCACGTCGAGCAGCAGCAGGCTCTTGTCCTCGGCCAGCAGCGCCTCGCCCTGGATCGCCGCGCCGATCGCCACGACCTCGTCCGGGTTCACGCCCTTGTGCGGGCGCTTGCCGAAGAGCTCCGCGACCGCGTTCTGCACCAGCGGCATGCGCGTCTGCCCGCCGACCAGCACGACCTGGTCGATCTGGTTCGCCGCGAGCCCGGCGTCGCCGAGGCACGACTCCACGATCTTGAGCGTCTGCCGCACGATGTCGTCCACCAGTCCCTCGAGCGTCTCGCGCGAGAGCTCGAGGTTCAGGTGGCGCGGGCCCTTCGCGTCGCTCGCGATGAAGGGCAGGTTGATCTCGGCGCTCTCGCGCTGGGAGAGGTCGCACTTCGCCTTCTCCGCGGCGTCCTTGAGGCGCTGCAGCGCCATGGCGTCGGAGCGCAGGTCGATGCCCTCCTGCTGCTCGAAGCGCTCGAGCAGGTGGGTCACGAGGCGGCGGTCGAAGTCCTCGCCGCCGAGGAAGGTGTTGCCGTTCGTGGCCAGCACCTCGATCACGCCGCTCCCGAGCTCGAGGACCGAGATGTCGAAAGTGCCGCCGCCGAGGTCGTAGACCGCGATCTTCTCGTCGCGCTTCTTGCCGAAGCCGTAGGCGAGCGCCGCGGCCGTCGGCTCGTTGATGATGCGCAGCACCTCGAGGCCCGCGATCTTGCCGGCGTCCTTCGTGCACTGGCGCTGGGTGTCGTTGAAGTAGGCGGGCACCGTGATCACGGCGTCGCGCACCGGCTCGCCGAGATGCTCCTCGGCGATGCGCTTCATCTCGCGCAGGATGATCGCGCTGATCTCGGGACAGGTGAAGACCTTGTCGCCGAGCTGCACGCGCGGGTCGTCGTTCGGTCCCCGCACCACCTCGTAGGGCGCGAGCTCGATCACCCGCGTCACCTCGGGCGCGTCGAAGCGGCGCCCGATCAGGCGCTTCGACGCGTACACCGTGTGGCGCGCGTTGGTGACGGCCTGGCGCTTCGCGAGATGTCCCACGAGACGCTTCCCGTCCGGCGAGATCGCGAACATCGAGGGCGTCGTCTTGTACCCGCCCGCATTCGGGATCACCGTCGGCTGTCCGTTCTCGATCACCGAGACGCACGAGTTCGTGGTCCCGAGGTCGATTCCGATCACGCGGCCCATGCTTCGCCCCCCCTGCTAGCGCCGGCCGAGGCCGCGCAGCGCTTCCTTCGCCTCGCGATCCTTGGGATCGAGGCGCAACGCCGCCTCGAGCTCGCGCTTTGCGTTCGCGGCGAGCCCGGCGGCGGCGTAGATCTGTCCCAGCGTCTTGCGGTTCGCAGCCACGTTGGGCTCGAGCTCGCAGGCGCGCTGACCGTATTCCTTGGCCTTCTTCAGGTCCTCGCCGATCAGGAACGCGAGGCGCGCGGCGGTGGCGTTCGCCTCGGGATCGTGGGGCTTGAAGACCAGCGCCTCCTCGAAGAGGCGCAGCGCGTTGCGGCCGTCGCGCAGGTCGAGGGCGCCGTTCGCCTCCTTGAGGAGCTGCTTCGCGCGCTCGTCGTGGGCCTTGCGCTGGATGTCGCCGAAGGCGTCGCGGATCGCCTCGTTCGTGGGGTCGAAGGCGATCGCGAGGCGCACGCTGCCCGCGGCCTCGATCCAGCGCTCGGCCTTGAACGCCGTGACGCCCGACTCGAAGAAGCGCCTGGCCTTCGCCTTTCGCTCCGCAAGCTGCTTCAGGTGCGCGGCGCGCAGATGCGGGAGCTGGCGCATGCGCTTCGAGGCGGCGGCGGCGGCCGCCTTCGCCTCGGCGGCAGCCTTCGGATCGGGCGTGGCGAGCGCGGCAGCGACGGCGGCGCTCGCGGGCGGGGGCGGCGCCACGGTCTCTTCCTCGACGCGCTCCCGCGCGGCGCGCTCGATCTCGGCGCGCGTCGTCGGGTCCGACAGCAGCTCGTACGCCTCGAGGATGCGCTTGAAGATCTTCTCGACACGCGGCCCGAAGGGTCCGGTGTTGCGCCGGAAGTAGCGGTCCGGGTGGAACTCCTTCGAGAGCTCGAAGTAGGCGCGCTTCACGGCCTTGGCGTCGGCGTCGGCGGGCACGCCGAGGAGCGCGTGGTACGGCTCGCCCAGGCGACGCTCGTAGGCGAGGATGCGCCGCTGCGCCTCGACCGCGAGATCGAGGCTCGCGTTCAGCAGCGACTCGTCGATCGGCGCCGACACCGTGGCGGGTCGCGCGGCCGCGGCCGCGGCAGGCGCGGGCGGCGGCGACGACGGCGGCGCGGCGGTCCTGGCGGTGGCGGCGGCCGCAGCGGTCGTGGCAGCCGCGCCAGCCTTCGCCGGCGGCTTCGACGCCGCGGCCGGCTTCGCAGCGCCGTTCACGACCAGCACGCCCTCTTCGACCCAGCGCGCGAGGCAGCGGTCGACCTCCCGCGGCGCGAGGCCGCCGATCTCGCGCAGGAGCTTCCAGGGCGTGCGGCCGTCGATGCGCGAGAGCAGGTAGCCCTCGGCCGGCGAGAGCGGCAGGCGCGCCGGGTCGAGCCCCGGCGCGAGCGCCGGAACCTGCGACTCCCGTGCGGCGCCGCCTGCCTGCATTCGTCCCCCCGTGGACCGGACGGAGTCCGGTCCTGCCTCGGGGACTCATCGGCGCGACGGGGAGAAGGGCTTAGGCCCGCCCGGGCCTTTCCGGCACGAGCTGCCTTCGACGCTCCGCGGTAACGGGCGTCTCAGCCGCCGAAGGGGTCGGGATCCCCGCCCGGCGGCCGGGCGCAGTTGCACGGCGGGGGCGGCGGCGGAGTCCGCGGCTCGGGCGTGCAGCCGCCCACCTCGCAGGGCCCGAAGGGCGGGCCGGTCACGATCGTCGGCGGCCCGAGGCCCCCGACCGGCGGCGGCGCCGAGACCGGCGGCGGGAAGAGCCCGGAGATCGGGCCGTAGAGCGGGCCGGAGGCGACGGCCGGCACCGCCAGGCGGTCGCCGTGGCCCGGCGCGGCGTAGAGGGCCTCGTCCGGCTTCGCGACGATGCAGTCCGGGGGCGTGGAGGTGATCACCTCGCCCCCTCGCCGCACCCGCAGCGGCGCGGACCAGTCGCAGAGCATGGCGTAGCGACCTGCCTTCTCGTCGAGCACGTACGCCTCCGTGTCGCCGCCCCGGGCGAAGGCCTCGGCCGTGGGGGTGCCGATCCGGAGCGGCGCGCCGCCCTCGCCCAGGCGCGTGTCGAGCACCCGGGCGCGGCCGCGCTCGAGGTCGAGGTCCGAGGCGCCCTCGGTCCCGCGCGCGAAGCGCATCGCCGAATCGGGTTCGAGCTTCACGAAGGCGTCGTCGAGGCTCACGGCGACGCGCGCACCGCCCGCGGTCACGACGCGATCCCCGGGCTCGATCGCGTCGCCCACCGCGAGGGCGCGCTCGGCGCCGTCGGCGGAGGTCGCGCGGGCCTCGCCCTCGACCGCGAGCACGCGGCCGAGCGCGCTCTCCGCGCGGGCCGACGACGGACCGGCGACGAGCGCGAGGGCGAAGCCGGACGCAACGAGGGAGCGCAGCAGGGGGGAGCTCATGGCTTGCCTCCGAACGGCTCGAAGTGCGCCGTCAGATAGCCGCCCACGATGTGGCGGTCGTAGTCGAAGACCTCGACGTTCGAGAAATTGCGCGTGTAGGAGTACCGGATCGACGCCGCGAGCCAGTCGTTGATCGGCTTCACGAAGCCGATCGCGGCGTAGACGACGTCGTCGTGACGCTTGTCGTTCGACAGGCCGTACTCGATGCCGGACGGCGGCAGGTCGTTGAAGTCCGGATAGGTCGACGCATGCCGGTACCACTCGTGGGCGTAGCTCAGGTCGAGCAGCATCGAGACGTTCCAGGGCAGCGGCGTGAGCGACCCCACGATGACCTGCGCGGCCTGGTAGTCGTACTCCGTGCCGTCGGAGCCGTAGTAGTAGTAGTGGAGCCCACCGCGGAGCGTGGTGCCGAAGAACGACCCCGCCGGCAGCCCGTGGTCGACGCCGGCGACGACGCCCATGCCGGTGCGATCGCGCGCGTCCTCCTCGTCGAGCCCGAAGGGGCCGCAGAAGGGCTCGCCGCCCGGACACGGCTGTCCGGGCCCGCCGGTCGGCGGCGGGTTTCCGTCCGGCACGTCGTCGCTCTCCTCGTCGTAGTGGTCCCAGTTCGGCCCGGCGAAGAAGCGCGTGACGCCGGGATCGCCCCAGTCGTGGATCACGGACGGGGTCACGCCCTGGCTGAAGAGGAAGCCGTCGCCGCCCACCCACGCGTAGCCGGCGCCGTACTCGAGCCGCAGCGTGGTGCGGTCCGTGAGCCGGTAGTCGACCCAGGGCGAGATCCACGGGTAGTGGGTATTGAACTCGGAGAGCGTGAAATGCGCGTTGCCGTAGTACTGGGCCTGGATGCCGATCGTCCAGTCGCGGTCGCGGTAGAGCTCGCTGCCTGCACCGACCGTCCACACCGCGCGGCCGTCGCCCTTGTTCGAGATGTCACGCGGCAGGTCGATTCCGTTTCCGTAGAGGCCGACGTTGCTGTCGTACTCGAGGCCGATCGAGAGATCGATCCAGAGCCGGCGCGCCGGCGGGACGGCGCCCGCGAGCGCGCGGTCGGCGGCGAGGCCGAACTGTCCGCCGGGATCCGCGGCGCGCGCGCGCTCGAAGAAAGGCTCGGCGGCGGCGTCGTCGCCCGCGGTCGCGTAGGCCAGACCGGCGTAGTAGGACGCCGCCGGATCCACGGCCTTCGGGTCGCTCTCGGCGGCGCGTGCGAGCAGCGGCGCGGCCTCGCCTGCGCGGCCCTGCTCGAGGGCGACCATGCCGTCGTAGAAGTCGATGCGCGCGCCCGTGACGCCCTTCGCGCGCGCCTCGGCGAGGGCGCTCGCGGCGCCGGCGGCGTCGCCGCCGTGGAAGCGCGCCATGCCGAGGTGCAGGAAGACCTCCGGCGCTGCGCCGGGCAGCGCGCTCGCGCGCGCGAGGCCCGTCGCCGCCTCCTCGTAGCGGCCGAGGCGGATCAGACACTGTCCGGCGTCATCGAGGGCGCCCGGATCCGTGGGATCGAGCCGCGAGGCGGCCTCGAAGATCGGGAGCGCCTCGTCGCAGCGACCGGAGCGCGCGAGCTCCTGGCCGCGCAGGCGCTCGATCTGGGCGAGCTCCGCCGGGGACGCCGCCCGCGCCGCGGGCGCGGCCAGGCCCGCCGCGAGGCAGGCGATGAGTGCGAGGCGCAGCGCGCTCCGGGCCGTCAGGCGCGTACGCTCCGCCGGCGGGCGTTGGTGCGGGCCGAGACCAGGCCCAGCAGACCCGCGGCGAAGAGCAGGCCGGTCCCAGGCTCCGGAACGGCGTAGGTGGCGAGGCCGAAGAGATCGACCTGCGGCGTGCAGCAGCAGTCGGGGCCGATGTCGCTCGGCATGTCTCCGCCGATCACGAAGCGCAGCGTGAACTCGTTGTAGCGGGTCACGCCGTTCGGCCGGAGCCCCCAGCTCGCGAGCGCCGGAAACTGGATCGCGAAGAACTGCGTGCCGTTGTTCGTCGCCTCGAGCACGTGGATCGGCGTCGCGCCGGCGAGGCCGCTCACGTCGAGGGCGACCTCGTCGGTCGGATAGTCGACGAAGCGCGAGATCCCGAGGAGCGGCGGCAGCACCGAGCCGCCCCAGTTCGTCGTCTCGATCACCATGCGGACGTCGGCGACGTAGGGGTTCGCGGGGGTCGGGACGAGTCCGTTCGTCTGCGGGCGGTTGTGGACGGCCACGATCTCGACCGACGGGATCGTGAAGCCGACGTCGAACAGCACCAGGGTGTCGCTCGGGCCGGCGAAGAAGCTCGGGGTGAGGCCCGCGGCCGCGAGCTCTCCGGGGTCCGCGCCGCGCACGTTGAGCCCGTTGAAGTGGACGGGCTCGAGGTCGCCGAGGCTGAGCGCGCGCGCCGCCGGCGCCACGAGCACGAGCACGGCGAAGGCCACCGCGAGGGCCCGTGCGCGTCGGAGATCCAGGATCCGGTCCATCGCTCTCTCACTCCTCATGGCGGCGCGACGACCTGGACCGGAAGGTCCAGTGAGGCGCCGCCCTGGGGGTTTGTGGTCGGGGCGGACCAAACGTGTCAGAGGTCAGGGTTTCTTTTCGCGACGCTTGGTTGCAGCGCCAGCTGCACACGCGTTGCCGGTCCCCTGCCGGGGCGCTGCGCCTCGCCTGCCGATCGTCCGACGATCCGCCGGAGCCGTCGCTTTCAGCGCACCCGGAGCACGGCGGGCCGCCGGAAGCTGCGGCCGATCTCGCCGCCCGAGCGGGGCTGCTCCGGGCCGAGGGCGCCCCGGGCGTCGAGCCAGGCGAGGAGCGCCAGCAGGTCCTCGTCGAGGGCGCGCACGCAGCCGTTCGAGACCGGCTTGCCGAGCACGAGGGGCGTCGCGCCGCCGTGGAGGGCGATGGCGCCGGCCTGGGCGAAGGGAAGCTTCGCGACGCCCATGGGCCCGTCGTCCGACGGCGGCTCGGCGAGCGCGCCCTTTCGCCGCAGCCGCGGCGTGGGCGTCCAGGCCGGATGCAGCACGACCTGGCGCAGCGCGAACTCGCCGGCGGGCGTCGGATGGGCGGGCGAGCCGATGGTGACGGGCAGCCGGGGGCCGCTCTCGCCGTCGCGCGCGTCGTGGGCCACGAGCTCGTAGCGCCCGCGGTCGAGCATCAGCACGAGACCCTCGTCCGCGGCGGCGCGCGCGCCGGTCGCGAAGACGCCGGGCGCGAGTGCGAGCAGGGCGAGCACGGCCGGCGCGAGACGTGCGCGAGCGCTCAGCCGCGCGCTCCGGTCATCAGGCGCTCGAGCACCGCCTTCTGGGCGTGGAGGCGATTCTCCGCCTGGTCGAACACGAGGCTCCGGGGCCCGTCGAGCACCTCGTCGGTGATCTCCTGGCCGCGGTGGGCCGGCAGGCAGTGCAGCACGAAGGCGGCGGGGGCATGCTTCATCAGTTGCGCGTTCACCTGGTAGGGCGCGAAGAGCGCCCGTCGGCGCTGCTCCTCCTCTTCCTGGCCCATGCTCGTCCACACGTCGGTGTAGACGAAGTCGGCGCCCTGCACCGCGGCGGCGGGATCCTCGGTCCACGACAGGCGCGCGCCGCTCGCGGCCGCGAGGCTCTCGGCCTGCATCCGCACCCGCACCGCAGGCCGATGCGACTCGGGCGTCGCGAGCCGCAGCTCCACGCCAAGGGCCGCGCACAGGAGCATCAGCGAGTTCGCGACGTTGTTGCCGTCGCCGACGTAGGCGATCTTCGCCTTCTCGAGCGGCACCCGCTCCGAGACCGTGACGAGATCCGCCATCGCCTGGCACGGATGCAGGAAGTCCGTGAGCCCGTTGATCACGGGGATCGTCGCGATGTGCGCGAGATCCTCCACCAGCGCGTGGCTGTAGGTGCGCGCGACCAGGCAGTCGACCCAGCGTGAGAGGTTCCGCGCCACGTCGGCCGGCGTCTCGCGCGTGCCGATCCCGACCTGGTTCGGCCACAGCATCAGCGCGTGGCCGCCGAGCTGGGTCATGCCGGCCTCGAAGGTCACGTGCGTGCGAAGCGACGGCTTCTCGAAGTACATCGCGAGCGTGCGGCCCTGGAGCGTCTGGGGACGCGCGCCGCCGTGCTGCAGCGCCTTCAGCTCGCGCGCGCGGGCGAGCATGGCCCGGAGCTCGTCGGGCGACCAGTCGGAGGTGCAGAGGAAGTCCTTCGGCATGGCTCAGCGCGTGAGCAGCGTGCCGACGCCGAAGTCGGTGAAGATCTCGAGCAGCACCGCGTGCAGGATCCGTCCGTCCACGATGTGCGCGCGGGCCACGCCGCCGGCGAGCGCGTCGATGCAGCACTCGATCTTCGGGATCATGCCGCCCTTGATCGTGCCCTCGACGATGTGCTGGCGTGCGTCGGCGCTCGAGAGCCGCCGGATCAGCTGGCCGCCGGCATCCTTCACGCCCTCGACGTCGGTCAGCAGGATCAGCTTCTCGGCCTGGAGCGCCTTCGCGATGGCGCCGGCCGCGTCGTCCGCGTTCACGTTGTAGGTCAGGCCCTCGGCGTCGACGCCGAGCGGCGCGACCACCGGGATGAAGCCACCCTGCGACACCGCGGCGATCGGTGCGGGATCGACGCCCACGATCTCGCCCACGCGGCCGAGGTCCTTGCCGCTGGCCAGCCGGCGCTCGACGCGGATCATGTGGCCGTCCCGGCCCGTGAGGCCGATCGCGCGCCCACCGCCCTGCTCCACCAGGCCGACGATCTCCTGGTTGAGGCGCCCGCCGAGCACCATCTCCACCACTTCCATCGTGGCGTCGTCGGTCACGCGGCGGCCGTCGACGAAGCTCGACTCGATGCCGAGGCGCTCGAGGGTGGCGCCGATCTGGGGCCCGCCGCCGTGCACGATCACCGGGCGCAGCCCGATGTACTTCATCAGCACCACATCGCGCGCGAAGCTCTTCTGGAGCGCGTGCTCGGTCATGGCGTTGCCGCCGTACTTGATCACGATCGTCTTGTCGCGGAAGCGGCGGATGTACGGGAGGGCCTCGATCAGGACCTCCGCTTTGTCGATCAGCTGCTGCACGGGCATCTCCGCGAAGGGACGCTAGCGACCGGAGGCATCGCGCCGGGCGCGAGCGACCTCCTCGATGCTCTCCACGAGGCTACGGTACAGGAACACGTTGCGGACGGCCGCGGAGACCGCCGCGGCCAGCACCTCGCCCGTGCGCGCCGAGGGCTCGGCGCCCGCCGGCAGGAACGCGCGCAGCACGCCGAGACTCTTGCCGCGGAAGCGCACCGGCACGCAGAGCAGCGGCCGTGCGGGACCCACGGGCGTGTCGACCTCGGCGTCGAAGCGAGGGTCGCGCTCCGGCTCGGCGGCGGCGACGAGCGTCCCGGTCGCGAGCACCGCGCCCGTGAGGCCGCGGCCCTCGGCCAGGCGTGCGCGGTCGGCGCAGACGCCGCCGTCCTCCTGCCCCTCGCAGACGAGCGCGCCGGACGCGGGGTCGACGAGGTGCAACGCGACGGGCGCCGCACCGAGGGCGTCCGCGACCGCGCGCAGCAGCGCCGCGACGATGCGCGCGGGCTCGACCTCCGCGGTCACCGCCTCGCAGACGCGTCGCGCGAGCTCGGCGTCGCGCTCCGCTTCGGAATCGGCGGCGGCGGCCGGCTCGGCCACGGCCTCGGGCTCCGTCTCCGCCACCAGCGTCTCGGCCACGACCTCCGCGGCGCGCGCCGGCGCGAGCAGCCCCCCGCGACGGCCGCGAGGATGCGCAGCAGCGCCAGGTCCGTCGGATCGAAGGGCGCGCCCTTCTCCCGATCCGTCGCGCAGAGCACGCCGAGGGGCTTCTCGGGCCCGGGCACGGGAGCGACCGCGTACGCCGCCGAGTCGTAGCGCTCGGGCGACGCACGGCCGGCGAAGCGGGAGTCTCCGAGCGCATCGGCCACGGCGACGGCCTCGCCGCGGGCGAAGACCTCGCCGGCGATTCCGCTGCCCGGCGTCACCAGGGCGTACGCCTCGGCGCCCGGCTCGCGCCCGACGGTCGCGGCGAGGCGCAGCCCGCCGGCCTCCTCGTCCACGAGCAGGAGCGACGTCTTCGCCGCGCCGAGCACGGCCGACGCGGCCTCCGCGATCCGCGCGGCGAGCCCCGGCCCGGCTTCGCTCTCGCCGGGATCCGGCGGCGCCGACATCAGCTCGCGCACGCGCGCGTCGAGGGTGTCGAGGCGGCCGCGCAGGCGCGCGTAGGCGTCGGCTTCGGAGAAGGACTGCCACGCGCGGCGCACGCCGAGCACGAGCTCTTCGTCGTGGAGCGGCTTCGCGAGGTAGTCGCAGGCGCCGAGGCGCAGCGCCTCGAGCACGATCTCCTGCTCGGTGTGGGCGGAGAGGATGATCACCCTCATCCGCTCGTGCTTCTGGCGCAGCAGCTCGAGCACCTCGAGCCCGCTCATCCCGGGGAGCTGGATGTCGAGGACGGCGACCCCGTACGGGGCGTCGGCGGCCTTCTCGAGGGCGTCGGTCCCGCTGGAAGCGGTCTCGACCTCGAAGCCGGCGCCGTCGAGCACCTCGCGGATCGCCTCCCGGAAGAAGCGCTCGTCGTCGACCACGAGCACCCGCGGCCTGGTGGCGGTCATGGAACTCCTTCCCCCGGTCGCGAGGCGCTGAACGCGGCGCGCGACGTCACAGAATGTATCGCGCGAGGTCCGCGTCCTGCACGAGGGCGCCGAGCCGCCCGCGCACGAACGCGCCGTCGATCACGAGCGTGGTGGCGCCGAGGTCGGGCGCATCGAAGCTCACGTCCTCGAGCAGGCGCTCCATGACGGTGTGGAGGCGACGCGCCCCGATGTCGTCCGTGCGGCCGTTCACCTCGGCCGCGATCTCGGCCAGGGCGCGCACCCCGTCGTCCTCGAACACGAGCTCGACGCCCTCGGTCGCGAGCAGCGCCCGGTACTGCCGGACCAGGGAGTTGCGCGGCTCCGCGAGGATCCGCACGAAGTCCTCGCGGCTCAGGGTCTGGAGCTCGACGCGGATCGGGAAGCGGCCCTGGAGCTCCGGGATCAGGTCCGAGGGCTTGGCGACGTGGAAGGCACCCGCCGCGATGAAGAGCACGTGGTCGGTGCGGACGGGCCCGTGCTTGGTCTGCACCGTGGAGCCCTCGACGATCGGCAGCAGGTCGCGCTGCACCCCCTCCCGCGACACGTCCGGCCCGTGCTTTCCGCCCTGCCCGGACGCGATCTTGTCGATCTCGTCGAGGAAGACGATCCCGGTCTGCTCCACGCGTTCGACGGCGAGCTCGCGCACCCGGTCCATGTCGACCAGACGCCCGGCCTCCTCGACCGCGAAGGCCTCGCGGGCGAGGGGGATCTTCATGCGCCGCCGGCGCGTGCGCTTCGGCATCAGGCCGCCGAGCAGGTCCTTGAACTGGACGCCCATCTCCTCGACGCCCTGCGGCGTGAAGATCGAGAGGCTCGGCGCGCCGCCGCTGTCCGCGACCTCGACCTCGATCTCGCGCTCGTCGAGCTCGCCCTGGCGCAGCATGCGCCGGAGCTTCTCGCGCGTCTCGCCTCCCTCCGGCGCGCCGCCCGGCTGGAAGCCGACCGCGGGCTGCGCCGGGAGCAGCGCGTCGAGGATGCGCTCCTCGGCGCGCTCCTCCGCCTTCGCGCGCACCGCGCGCTTCTCCTCCTCCAGCACCAGCGCGACACCGAGCTCGGTCAGGTCGCGCACGATCGACTCGACGTCGCGCCCGACGTAGCCCACTTCGGTGAACTTCGAGGCCTCGACCTTCAGGAACGGCGCCTGGGCGAGCTTCGCGAGGCGGCGCGCGATCTCGGTCTTCCCGACGCCGGTGGGGCCGATCATGATGATGTTCTTGGGCGCGATCTCGTCGCGCAGGTCTTCGGGGACCTGGCTGCGCCGCCAGCGGTTGCGCAGGGCGATCGCGACCGCGCGCTTCGCGTCGCGCTGGCCCACCACGTAGCGGTCGAGCTCGGACACGACCTCGCGGGGCGTGAAGGCGCGCGCGTCGCTCACGAGCTTCCCTCCGGCTCCGCGGGGAGCGAGACGACGTGGATCCGGTCGTTGGTGTAGATGCAGAGCTCGGACGCGATGGCGAGCGATTCGCGCGCGATCGCGCTCGCGTCGAGGCTCGTGTGGCGCGCGAGCGCTCGCGCCGCGGCGAGCGCGTAGCTCCCGCCCGAGCCGATCGCGGCGATGCCGTCGTCGGGCTCGATCACGTCGCCGTTCCCCGAGACCACGAGCACGCACGAGGGATCGGCCACCAGCAGGAGCGCCTCGAGGCGGCGCAGGATCCGGTCCGTGCGCCAGTCGCGGGCGAGCTCGACCGCGGCCCGCCGGATCTGCCCCGGGTAGGCCTCGAGCTTCGCCTCGAGCCGCTCGGAGAGCGCGAGCGCGTCGGCGGCGCCGCCGGCGAAGCCGACGATCGTCCGTCCCTTGCCCGCGAGGCGCACCTTCTGCGCGCCCTGCTTCATCTGCACGTTGCCCACCGTCACCTGGCCGTCGCCCGCCATCGCAACGCGGCCCTCGCGCAGCACGGCGAGCACGGTGGTCGAGCGGATGCGCTCGCCGGGCATCATCCTCGTCCCGCCTTGTGCGCCCGCGGATGGGCGCGGTCGTAGACCTCGATCAGGCGCTCGACCGACACCGCCGTGTACTTCTGGGTCGTCGACAGGCTCGCGTGGCCGAGCAGCTCCTGGATCTCGCGCAGATCGGCCCCCATGTCCAGCAGGTGGGTCGCGTAGCTGTGACGCAGGCGGTGCGGGTGGACGCGATCGGCGATCTCCGCCGCGCGGGCCCGCGCGAGCAGCACGCGCCGGACGTCGCGCTCCCCGAGACGCCGGCCGCGCAGTGAAGGGAAGAGCGGCTCGGCCAGGACGCCCGGCCGCTGGCGCCGCGCGACCCACGCGGCGAGGGCCTCTCGCGCGCCCGCCGGCAGCGGGACGATGCGTTCCTTGCCGCCCTTGCCCCAGACGCGAACGTCGCCGCGCCGCAGATCCACGTCGCGGACGTCGAGGGCGACGAGCTCGCCGACGCGCAGCCCCGCGCCATACAGCAGCTCCACCAGCGCGCGATCGCGGAGCGCGCGCTCCTCCGCACGGGGCTCTTCGCGCGCCGCGGACGCCTCGGCCGGCGCCCCGCCCGCGCGCCTGGCCGGGCTCGCCCGTCGCGGTGCGCGCACGAGGGCGTCGCAGTCGTCCACCGAGAGCGGCTTCGGGAGGCGCGGCGGGAGCTTCGGCCCGGGCAGCGCGGCGGTCGGGTCGTTCGCGCGCACGCCGTCGCGCACCAGCAGCCGGAAGAAGGCGCGCAGCGCGGCGAGCTTCCGTCCGAGCGTCGCGGGATGCCGCGCGCGGTGCAGGTCGGCGAGGAAGGCCCGCACGCGAGCCGGCGTCACCTCTGCGGGCGTCACGCGGTCTCCGACGAACGCCGCGAACTGGCGCAGGTCGCCGGCGTAGGCCCGGCGCGTGTGCGCCGAGAAGCCACGCTCCGATGCGAGCCAGAGCTCGAAGCGGCGGATCGCCTCGGGAAACGTCACGCGAGGATCGCCTCTGCGTCGCGCGCGAAGCCCGCGAGGTCGGCGAGGGCGCGCTCCGCGAGGGCGGCGTTCTTCTCGGGCTTGCGCCAGCG
>Ga0105106_10000601_pt1 | contig 25380 bp, 37 predicted proteins | sample PPLLaktember2015_5_FD_79109 | JGI IMG/M metagenome (GOLD analysis project Ga0105106, IMG submission 79109) | Freshwater sediment microbial communities from Prairie Pothole Lake near Jamestown, North Dakota, USA - PPLs Lake P8 Core (1) Depth... | ecosystem: Environmental > Aquatic > Freshwater >...
AGAGCGACATGGCGAAGGCGAAGTTCGATCGGACGAAGCCGCACGTGAACGTGGGGACGATCGGTCACGTGGACCACGGGAAGACGACGCTGACGGCGGCGATCACGCAGCGTCAGGCGGCGAAGGGTCTGGCGGAGAAGATGAACTTCGACCAGATCGACAAGGCGCCGGAGGAGAAGGCGCGCGGGATCACGATCGCGACGGCGCACGTGGAGTACTCGACGCCGAACCGGCACTACGCGCACGTGGACTGCCCGGGCCACGCGGACTACGTGAAGAACATGATCACGGGCGCGGCGCAGATGGACGGCGCGATCCTGGTGGTCTCGGCGGCCGACGGCCCGATGCCGCAGACGCGGGAGCACGTGCTGCTGGCGCGCCAGGTGAACGTGCCGCACATCGTGGTGTTCCTGAACAAGTGCGACATGGTGGACGACCCGGAGCTGCTCGAGCTGGTGGAGCTCGAGGTGCGGGAGCTGCTCAACAAGTACGAGTTCCCGGGCGACACGATCCCGATCATCCGGGGCTCGGCGCTGAAGGCGCTGGAGAAGCCGGGCGACGACGCGGCGGGCGCGTGCATCGACGAGCTGATGGCGGCGCTCGACGCGAACATCCCGGAGCCGCAGCGCGCGCTCGACAAGCCGTTCCTGATGCCGATCGAGGACGTGTTCTCGATCACGGGCCGCGGGACGGTGGTGACGGGCCGGGTGGAGCAGGGGATCGTGAAGACCGGCGACGAGGTCGAGATCGTGGGGATCAAGCCCACGACGAAGACGATTGTGACGGGGGTGGAGATGTTCCGGAAGCTGCTCGACCAGGGGCAGGCCGGGGACAACATCGGCTGCCTGCTGCGCGGGACGGGCAAGGACGACGTGGAGCGCGGTCAGGTGCTGGCGAAGCCGGGCTCGATCACGCCGCACACGAAGTTCAAGGCGCAGGTGTACATCCTGACGAAGGACGAGGGGGGACGGCACACGCCGTTCTTCAACGGCTACCGGCCGCAGTTCTACTTCCGGACGACGGACGTGACGGGAATCGCGAAGCTGCCGGAAGGGACCGAGATGGTGATGCCGGGCGACAACGTGGAGATGGTGGTGGAGCTGATCATGCCGATCGCGATGGACAAGGAGCTCCGCTTCGCCATCCGCGAAGGCGGTCGCACCGTCGGCTCCGGCGTCGTCTCCGAGATCGTCGAGTAACGGAACGCCAGGACGAGCGAACCAGGAAAAGGAGCCCGTGATGGCGGACTTGAGCTCGCAGAAGATCCGGATTCGGATGAAGGCGTACGACTTCAAGCTGCTCGACCAGAGCGCTGGGGAGATCGTCGACACCGCGGTGCGGACAGGCGCGCGCGTGGCGGGGCCGATCCCGCTGCCGACGTCGATCAACAAGCTGACGGTGCTGCGCGGTCCGACGATCGACAAGAAGTCGCGCGAGCAGTTCGAGATCCGCACGCACAAGCGGCTGATCGACATCCTCGACCCGACGCCGCAGACCGTGGACGCCCTGATGAAGCTCGAGCTCGCTGCGGGCGTGGACGTGGAGATCAAGCTGTGACGCCTTCGATCGACGTCGTGACCCAGGCCAACGCGAAGGCGGGGACGGTGGAGCTCGACGCCACCGTCTTCGGCGTGAAGCCGCGGGCGCATCTGTTCCATGCCGAGGTGCGCCGCCAGCTCGCCGCGCGGCGGGCGGGTACGCACAGCACGAAGAACCGCAGCGCGGTCTCGGGCGGTGGCATCAAGCCCTGGAAGCAGAAGGGCACGGGCCGCGCGCGCCAGGGATCGATCCGCTCGCCGCAGTGGTCCGGAGGCGGCGTGGTGTTCGGCCCGGTGCCGCGCTCGCACGCCCACGATCTGAACAAGAAGACGCGGCGCGCGGCCCTCGTGGCGGCGCTCTCGCAGCGCGCCGGCGAAGGCGCGGTGCGCGTCGTCGACGCGCTCGCCCTGGGCGAGATCAAGACCAAGAAGCTGGCCCAGGTGCTGGGCTCGCTCGGTCTCGGCGAGGCGAGCGTGCTGATCGTGATCGACAAGAAGGACGAGCAGGTCGAGCGCTCGGCGCGCAACCTGCCCAAGGTCTCGGTGATCCGCGCCGAGGGCCTGAACGTCTACGACGTGCTGCGCCACTCGCACCTGCTCGTCACGCGTGGCGCGCTCGACGCGGTGCAGGCCCGGCTGGCGAAGCCTGCGACGGCGAAGGAGGCACGGGCGTGAACCTGCACGACGTGATCCGCAAGCCGCTCGTGACGGAGAAGAGCACGATCGGACGCGAGACGCAGAACCTCGTCACCTTCGCCGTGGACCCCCACGCGAACAAGCACGAGATCCGCGCCGCGGTCGAGCAGTTCTTCTCGGTCACCGTGCTCGACGTGCACACCATGCGACAGCCGCGCAAGACGCGGCGCGTGGGCAAACACCAGGGCCACAAGCCCGAGTGGAAGAAGGCGATCGTGAAGCTGGCGGAAGGCCAGTCGATCGAGTTCTTCGAGGGAGTCTGATCCGTGCCGATCAAGGTCTACAAGCCGACGTCCGCCGGCCGCCGCCAGATGAGCGTGGTGGAGATGGCGGACCTCGCGAAGAAGCGGCCGGAGCGCACGCTGGTCGAGGGCCGCTCGCGCACGGGCGGCGGCCGGAACGCGCACGGGCACATCACCGCGCGCTTCCAGGGCGGCGGACACAAGCGCCTCTACCGGCGCGTCGACTTCCGGCGCGAGAAGGTCGGGATCCCGGCCAAGGTCGCGGCGATCGAGTACGACCCCAACCGCTCCGCGCGGATCGCGCTGCTCCACTATCTGGACGGCGAGAAGCGCTACATCCTGGCGCCGGCGGGCCTCACCGTGGGCGACAAGGTGATGTCGGGGGCCACGGCCGACATCCGACCCGGGAACGCGCTGCCCCTGGCGAACATCCCGCTCGGCACGGTCGTGCACGCGATCGAGCTCAAGCCCGGCGGCGGCGCGCAGCTCGTGCGCTCGGCCGGGGGCTCGGCGCAGCTCATGGCGCGCGAGGGCGGCCTCGCGACGCTTCGCCTGCCTTCCGGTGAGCAGCGGCTGGTGCGCGTGACCTGCATGGCGACCGTGGGCCAGGTCGGGAACCTCGATCACGAGAACCGCAGCGTCGGCAAGGCCGGGCGCGCACGCTGGCTCGGTCGCATGCCGCACAACCGCGGCGTGACCATGAACCCGGTCGACCACCCGATGGGCGGCGGCGAGGGACGCACCTCCGGCGGCCGGCATCCGTGCACGCCGTGGGGACAGCCGACCAAGGGTCACAAGACGCGCAAGAACACGCGCACCGACAAATTCATCGTGAAGCGGCGAGGGAAGAAGTAATGGCGCGCTCGCTCCGAAAGGGCCCGTACGTCGAGACCAGCCTGCAGCGCAAGGTCGCAAAGCTGACGGCGGGCGGTGGGAAGCAGGCGATCCGGACCTGGTCCCGACGCTCGATGGTGACGCCCGACTTCGTGGGCCTCACCTTCCAGGTCCACAACGGCAAGCTGTTCATGCCGGTCTTCGTGACGGAGAACATGGTGGGGCATCGCCTCGGCGAGTTCGCGCCCACCCGCAAGTTCACCGGTCACGCCTCGGACCGGAAGGTGAAGAAGGGCTGACATGGCGGTACGTGCGTACCTCAAGGGCTACCGCGTGTCCGCGCAGAAGGCGCGGCTCGTCGCGGACCAGATCCGCGGCATGCAGGTCGAGGCGGCGCTGAACCTGCTCGGCCTGTCGGAGAAGCGCGTGGCGAAGCCGATCGCGAAGCTCGTGCGGTCGGCGGTCGCGAACGCCGAAGAGAAGAATCACCGCCAGAAGGCGGGGATCGACGTGGACAACCTCGTGGTCAAGAAGATCACGGTGGACGAAGGGCCGAGCTCGTGGCGGATCATGCCCCGCGCTCAGGGTCGGGCGGCCTGGATCCAGCGCCGCTCGAGTCACATCGAAGTCATCCTGGACGAGCGCTAGGCGGAGAGGGCACGTGGGACAGAAAGTTCATCCCTATGGATTCCGGCTGGGCACCCTCTACGGGTGGCAGTCCAACTGGTTCGCGGAGCGCCGGTACGCCGAGCAGCTCCACGAAGACCTGCGGATCCGGAGCCACATCAAGAAGAAGCTGTACCACGCGGGTATCTCGAAGGTGGTGATCGACCGCACGGGCGACAAGCTCGTGGTCAACATCCACACCGCGCGTCCCGGCATCCTGATCGGGAAGCGTGGCGCCGAGGTCGAGGTCCTCCGCAAGGAGCTCGCGAAGTTCTCCGCCAAGGAGATCTTCATCAACATCAAGGAGATCCGGAAGGCCGAGCTCGACGCGCAGCTCGTGGCGGAGAACATCGCCATGCAGCTCGAGCGCCGCGTCGCCTTCCGCCGCGCGATGAAGAAGGCCGTCACGTCGACCATGAAGTTCGGCGCGGGCGGCGTCCGGATCGCGTGCGCCGGCCGCCTCGGCGGCGCCGAGATGGGTCGCCGCGAGTGGTACCGCGAGGGCCGCGTCCCGCTCCACACGCTGCGCGCCGACATCGACTACGGCTTCGCCGAGGCGAAGACGACCTACGGCCAGATCGGCGTGAAGGTCTGGATCTTCAAGGGCGAGGCGTCCGATCGCGAGATCCGGAAGGGCACGCTGTCGCAGCGCCTGCAGGAAGAGGCCCAGAGGTAGCCCATGCTGTCGCCGAAGAAGGTCAAGTACAGGAAGCAGCAGAAGGGGCGGAACCGCGGCAAGGCGCAGCGCGGCAACGTGCTCGCGTTCGGCGACTTCGGGCTCCAGGCCGTGGGCAACGCGTTCCTCACCGCGCGCCAGATCGAGGCGGCGCGAATCGCGATGACCCGCCACGTGAAGCGCGGCGGCAAGGTCTGGATCCGGATCTTCCCGGACAAGCCGATCTCGAAGAAGCCCGCCGAGACCCGCATGGGCAAGGGCAAGGGCAACCCCGAGGAGTGGGTGGCCCCGGTGAAGGCCGGCCGCGTCCTCTACGAGATGGAAGGCGTCACTCTCAAGATCGCCCAGGAGGCGCTGCGCCTCGCGGCCCACAAGCTGCCGGTGCAGACCCGCTTCCTCGCGCGCGAGGGCCATGCGTGATGAAGGCGAAGGAGCTGCGGGAGCTTTCGACGGAAGAGCTCGAGGCCAAGGGCCGCGAGCTGCGGGGCCAGCTGTTCAACGCGCGCATCAAGCACGTGACGGGACAGCTCGAGAACACGGCGAAGGTGCGAATCCTTCGCCGGGACGTGGCACGCGTGGAGACCGTCCTCCACCAGCGCCACGAAGGGGCAGCGAAGTGAGCGAGAAGAATCTGCGCCGGACCCTCGAGGGCACCGTCGTGTCGGACAAGATGGACAAGACCGTGGTGGTGCGCGTCGAGCGCTCGTACCAGGACACCACGTACAAGAAGTACGTGCGGAAGTTCACCAAGTTCATGGCCCACGACGAGAAGAACAGCTGCGCGATCGGCGACCGGGTGCAGATCATCGAGCACCGGCCCCTGTCGCGGAACAAGCGCTGGAAGGTCCAGGCCAAGCTCGCGTCGGCGGCGCTGCCGCCGGCTGTCCGGGCGGGGAGCGAGGGATGATCCAGCAGGAATCGGAGCTCGAGGTCGCCGACAACTCGGGCGCGCGCCGCGTGGCGTGCATCCGCGTGCTCGGCGGCTCGAAGCGCAAGTACGCGTCGATCGGCGACGTGATCGTGGTGTCGGTGAAGGACGCGATCCCGACAGGCAAGGTGAAGAAGGGCGACGTCAAGAAGGCGGTCGTGGTGCGCACCCGCAAGGAGCTTCCGCGACCGGACGGCTCCTACATCCGCTTCGACGACAACGCGGCGGTGCTGATCGACAACCAGCGCGAGCCGATCGGGACCCGCATCTTCGGCCCGGTCGCTCGCGAGCTGCGCGCGCGGCGCTTCATGAAGATCATCTCGCTGGCGCCGGAGGTGCTCTAGATGGCGGCGCGTCTCGCGGACCGGTACCGGCAGGACGTGGTCGCGAAGCTCTCGAAGGAGTTCGGCTACAAGAACGTCCACCAGGTCCCGAAGCTCGAGAAGGTCGTGGTGAACGTCGGCCTCGGCCAGGCGACGCAGAACGCGAAGCTGCTCGAGAAGGCGACCGACGAGCTCAGCACCATCACCGGCCAGAAGCCGCTGGTGCGGAAGGCCCGGAAGTCGATCGCGAACTTCAAGCTGCGCGAGGGTCAGGCCATCGGCGCCATGGTCACGCTGCGCGGCGACCGCATGTGGGAGTTCCTCGACCGCCTGATGAACGTGGCGCTGCCGCGCGTTCGTGACTTCAAGGGCGTGTCGCCGAAGGGCTTCGACGGCCGCGGCAACTACACGCTCGGCTTGAAGGAGCAGATCATCTTCCCGGAGATCGACTACGACAAGGTCGAGCGCATCACCGGGATGAACGTGACGGTCGTGACGACGGCACGGACGGATGCCGAGGGGCGAGCGCTGCTCGGCCATCTCGGCATGCCGTTCCGGGTCTGAGCGGCCGGGGAGAGACCGATGGTCAACGATCCGATTGGCGACATGCTGACCCGCATCCGAAACGCCGGACAGGCGCGCCACAAGGAGGTGCGCTGCGACTCGTCGAAGCTGCGCCTCGCGGTGGCGAAGGTGCTGCAGCAGGAAGGCTTCCTGGGCGACCTGCGCGTCGAGGACAAGGACGGCAGGTCCGTTCTCGTGCTCGAGGTCCGCTACCGCGACGACGGTCGGGCGCTGATCGACGGCCTGCGCCGCGTGAGCAAGCCCGGCCGCCGCGTGTACGTGGGCTCGGACGAGGTGCCGAAGGTGCGCAACGGCCTCGGCGTCGCGGTGATCTCGACGCCGAAGGGCGTGCTCTCGGGTCGCGCGGCGAAGGAATCGTCGGTCGGCGGCGAATTCCTCTGCGAGGTCTGGTGAGATGTCGCGCATCGGACGCAAGCTGATCCCCGTGCCGAGCGGCGTGAGCGTCGAGCAGGCCGCGGGCGAGGTGAAGGTGAAGGGCCCGAAGGGCGCCCTCGCGCAGCGCATTCCCGGCGGGATCTCGGTCGAGATCGACGGCGGTACGGTGCGCGTGACGCGCGCCGACGACCGCAAGCCGACGCGCGCGCTCCACGGCCTGTCGCGCGCGCTCCTCGCCAACATGGTGAAGGGCGTGACGGACGGCTTCGTTCGCGAGCTCAAGATCGAGGGCGTCGGCTACCGCGCCGAGACCGACGGCAAGGTGCTGAAGCTCGCGCTCGGGTTCTCGCATCCGGTGGCCATGCAGATCCCGCAGGGGCTCAAGGTCTCCGTCGAGGCGAACACGGGCATCAAGATCGAGGGCATCGACAAACGGCTGGTGGGCCAGTTCGCCGCCGACGTGCGGGGCGTCCGCCCGCCCGAGCCGTACAAGGGCAAGGGCGTGCGCTACTCCGACGAGCAGATCCGTCGGAAGGTCGGCAAGGCCGGCGCCAGCGGAGGCAAGTGATGCAGCGCAAGGCACGGAACCCGCAGACGGCCAAGTGGCTCTCCCGCCGCAGCCGCGTCGTGAACAAGATCGGCGCGAGCGACCGGGTGCGGCTCACCGTCTACCGAAGCGCGAAGCACATCTACGCGCAGCTGATCGACCCGCTCTCGGGCAAGACGCTGGCAACGGTGTCGACGCGCTCGAAGACGGTGATCGGCGACGGCGCCACGGGCAACGTCGAGGCGGCGAAGAAGGTGGGCGCGGCGCTCGCGAAGGTCGCGCGCGAGAAGCAGATCGAGGAGGTCGTGTTCAATCGGAACGGCTTCCTCTACCACGGCCGCGTGAAGGCCCTGGCCGAGGCGGCGCGCGAAGCCGGCCTCCAGTTCTGAGCGGAGAGAAGGGAAGCCCATGGCGACCGAGCGACTCAATCCGAACGACTACGAGCTGGTCGATCGGGTGGTGCACATCAACCGCGTGGCGAAGGTCGTGAAGGGCGGCCGGCGCTTCAGCTTCAGCGCGCTCGTCGTGGTCGGCGACGGCAACGGCGTGGTCGGCGTCGGGCTGGGCAAGGCCGGCGAGGTGCCCGAGGCGATCCGCAAGGGCGTCGACCGGGCGCGCAAGAACCTGATGCGCGTGCCGCTCGTGGACGGCACGCTGCCGCACGAGGTGCTCGGCTGCTTCGGCGCGGGCCGCGTGCTGCTGCGCCCGGCCTCGCCCGGCACCGGCGTGATCGCCGGCGGTGGCGTGCGCGCGGTGGTCGAGTCCGCCGGCGTGCGCGACATCCTGACCAAGACCCTCGGCACCAGCAATCCGCACAACGTGGTGCGCGCGACGCTCGCGGGGCTCACGATGCTGCGCGATCCCGCGGAGCGGCTGCGCGAGCTCGGTCGGGCGGTGGCGTGATGGCCGCGAAGAAGAGTGTCGAGGGGGCGCGGGGGACCCTCCGCGTGAAGCAGGTCCGCAGCGAGATCGGCTACGACCAGCGGCAGCGCGCGACCTTGCGCGGCCTCGGGCTCGGCGGCCCCAACAGCAGCGCCGAGCTGGAGGACACCGCGGCGGTGCGCGGGATGATCGACAAGGTGAAGCACCTGGTGCAGGTGGAGGAGGGCCGCTGATGCTGGATCGGCTTCAGCCGCGACCGGGCGCGCGCCACCGCGTGAAGCGGGTGGGCCGCGGCCCCGGCTCGGGCCATCGCAAGACCTCCGGCCGCGGCATCAAGGGCCAGGGCAAGCGCTCGTCCGGCAACGAGGTGCCGTTCTTCTTCGAAGGCGGCCAGATGCCGATCACGCGGCGCCTGCCGAAGCGCGGCTTCCGGCCGCTCGGGAAGGTGCGCTGCGAGGTGGTCAACACCGGCGCCCTGGTCGCGTTCGGCGAGAACGCGACGGTGGACGTGGACACGCTCGTGGCCCGGGGCCTCGTGCGCGGCTCGGGCGCGCCCGTGAAGCTCCTCGCAGAGGGCGACGCGCCGAAGGGCGTGAAGGTGAAGGTCCACGCCGCGAGCGACGCCGCGAAGCAGAAGATCGAGCAGGCGGGCGGGAGCGTGGAGATCGTGGCTTGAGCGCTGGCCTCCAGAACATCGGCCGCATACCCGAGCTGCAGCGGCGCATCCTCTTCACCGTGGGGATGCTCGCCGTCTATCGGATCGGGTCCCACATCGCGACGCCGGGAATCAACCCGGAGGTGATCCGCGAGTTCTTCCAGAACGCGCAGGGCTCGGTGTTCGGCCTGTTCAACCTGTTCTCGGGCGGCGCGCTCGAGCAGCTCTCGATCTTCGCGCTGGGCATCATGCCCTACATCAGCGCCTCGATCATCTTCCAGCTCCTCGCGGTGGTCGTGCCGCAGCTCGAGGCGATCCAGAAGGAGGGCGAGTCGGGGCGGCGCAAGATCGCCCAGTGGACCCGCTACGGAACGATCGTGCTCGCGCTGTTCCAGGGCCTCCTGATCTCGGTCGCCCTCGAGAACGGGCAGTTCGGCACGGGCGCCGTGCTCGAGCCGGGCTGGGGCTTCCGCTCGATGGCTGTGGTCACGCTCGTCACCGGCACGGCGTTCATCATGTGGCTCGGCGAGCAGATCACCGAGCGCGGCATCGGCAACGGAATCTCGATGATCATCTTCGCGGGCATCATCGTCGGCATCCCGCGCGCCGTCGGCCAGCTCCTCGAGCTCGCGAGCACGGATCCCGACAAGTTCTCGATCCCGAGCCTGATCATCCTGGCGGCGCTCGTGGTCCTGGTGACGGGCGTGGTCGTCTTCGTCGAGCGTGGGCAGCGCCGGATTCCGATCCAGCACGCGCGTCGGGTCGTCGGGCGCCGCGTGACCCAGGGCGGCATGAGCTACTTCCCGCTGCGCGTGAACACCGCCGGCGTGATCCCTCCGATCTTCGCCTCCTCGATCCTGATGTTCCCGCTGACCATCGCCCAGTTCACCGAGAGCCCGACGATCCAGCGCTTCTTCACCGACTGGCTCGGCTACGGCGGCTTCGCCTACGAGACGCTCTACGTCACGCTGATCATCTTCTTCGCGTACTTCTACACCGCGGTCGTGATCAACCCGAACGACGTCGCCGAGAACATCAAGAAGTTCGGCGGCTTCATCCCGGGCATCCGGCCCGGCAAGAAGACGGCCGAGCACATCGACCGGATCCTGGCGCGGCTGACCCTGGTCGGCGCCGTCTACGTGGCGGCCGTCTGCGTGCTGCCGACGATCGTCTCGAACCAGTTCGGCGTGCCGTTCTACTTCGGCGGCACGGCGCTCCTGATCGTGGTGGGCGTCGCGCTCGACACGATCGGCCAGATCGAGTCGCACCTCGTCCAGCGCCAGTACGAAGGCTTCGTGAAGGGCACGCGCATCCGCGGGAGGCTCGGGCGATGAGCGCGCGCCGCCTGCTGCTCCTGGGCCCGCCGGGCGCCGGCAAGGGCACCCAGGCCCAGCGTCTGGTCGCGAGCCTGGGCATCCCCCACATCTCGACCGGCGACATGCTGCGCGCCGCGGTGCGCGAGGGCACGACCCTCGGCAAGCAGGCGAAGGCGCTGATGGACGACGGCCAGCTCGTGCCCGACGCCCTCGTGATCGGGATCGTCGAGGAGCGCCTCGCGAAGCCCGACGCCGCGACGGGCTTCATCCTCGACGGCTTTCCCCGCACCACCGCCCAGGCGGAGGCGCTGGACGCGCTCCTCGCCCGGCGGGGCGAGCGCCTGGAGCGTTGCGTCGCCCTCGAGGTGGACGACGAGGCGATCGTGAAGCGCCTCCTGAAGCGCAAGGAGCTCGAAGGCCGATCCGACGACAACGAAGGCACGATCCGCGAGCGCATGCGCGAGTACCGGACCAAGACCGAGCCGCTCGTCGCCTACTACAAGGCGCGGAGCGTGCTGCGCGCGGTCGACGGCCTGGGCGCGGAAGACGCGGTCGCCCGGCGCGTGACGGAGGCGCTGGCCTGATGGGCGCGATCGCCACCAAGACCCGTCGCGAGCTCGAGAAGATGCGCGTGGCGGCCCGCCACGTGGCGGAGATCCTGGTCGAGCTCAAGGCCCTCGCGGCCCCGGGCGTGACGACCGGCGAGATCGACGCCCTGGCGCGCAAGCGGATCGCCGAGCGGAAGGTGGAATCGAGCTTCCTGGGCTACGGTCCGCATGGATTGCCGGGATACCCCGGTGTCATCTGCCTGTCGGTGAACGAGGAGATCGTCCATGGGATCCCGGGCCCCCGGGAGCTCAAGGAGGGCGACATCCTCGGCCTCGATTTCGGCGTTGCGTTCGAAGGCTGGCACGGCGACTCGGCGGTCACGATCCCGATCGGACCGCCGCAGGGTCTCTCGGAGACCACCCGCCGCCTGCTCGACGCGACGCGCGAGTCGCTCTACGCCGGCATCGAGCAGATGCGCCCGGGCCACCGGCTCTCGGACATCGGCCACGCCGTGCAGGAGCGGGCCGAGCGCGACGGCTTCTCGGTGGTCCGCCAGTTCGTGGGCCACGGCATCGGGCGCAAGCTGCACGAGGCGCCCCAGATTCCGAACTTCGGCGAGGCGGGGCGGGGGCCCCGGCTGCTGCCGGGCATGGTGTTCGCGATCGAGCCGATGGTGAACGTGGGGAGCCCCGACGTCCACATGCTCGACGACCAGTGGACGGCAGTGACGGCCGACGGCTCTCTCTCCGCCCACTTCGAGCACACCGTGCTGATCACCGATCACGGGCCGGAGATCCTGACCCGGGTCCCGGGTTCCCACTGACCGCTCGACGCGGGAGACGACGATGAAGGTTCGCGCCTCGGTTCGGAAGATCTGTGACAAGTGCCGCATCATCCGGCGCCGCCGGACGGTGCGGGTGATCTGCGACAACCCCAAGCACAAGCAGCGGCAGGGGTAGGAGAGAGCCATGGCACGCATCGCAGGCATCGACCTGCCCCGCAGCAAGCGCATCGAGATCGCGCTGACCTACATCTTCGGGATCGGCCGCACGACGTCGCGGCAGATCTGCGAGCGCGCGGGCGTCGACCTCGACACCCGCACCGACCAGCTCTCCGAGGGCGACGTCGTGCGTCTGCGCGAGACGATCGAGCGCGAGTACAAGGTCGAGGGCGACCTGCGGCGCGAGGTCGCGTCGAACATCAAGCTGCTGATGGACATCGGCTGCTATCGGGGCCTGCGCCATCGGCGCGGCCTGCCCGTGCGCGGCCAGCGCACCCACACGAACGCGCGTACCCGAAAGGGTCCGCGCAAGACGGTCGCGGGCAAGAAGAAGGCCCCGACCAAGAAGTAGAGAACCGATGCAGAAGAAGGGCGCGAAGCGCAAGGTCAAGAAGAACGTGCAGACGGGTGTCGCCCACATCCAGTCGACGTTCAACAACACGATCATCTCGATCACCGACGTGGGCGGCAACGGCCTCGCGTGGTCGAGCGCCGGCCAGCAGGGCTTCAAGGGCTCGCGGAAGTCGACGCCGTTCGCCGCGCAGGTGGCGGCCGAGGACTGCGCGAAGAAGGCCATGGAGCACGGCGTGCGCCAGATCGGCGTCTACGTGAAGGGACCGGGAGCCGGGCGTGAATCGGCGCTGCGTGCGCTCCAGGCTGCGGGCCTGCGCATCGCGATGATTCGCGACGTCACGCCCATTCCGCACAACGGCTGCCGCCCGCCCAAGCGGCGACGCGTCTAGGAGGCGCGAACGCACATGGCTCGATACACCGGACCCGTCTGCCGCCTCTGCCGCCGCGAGGGCCAGAAGCTGTTCCTGAAGGGCGACCGCTGCTTCAGCGAGAAGTGCGCCGTGGAGCGGCGCGCCTATCCGCCGGGCCAGCACGGCCAGGGCCGCCCCCGCTTCTCGGACTACGGCGTGCAGCTGCGCGAGAAGCAGAAGGTGAAGCGCATCTACGGGATGCTCGAGCGCCAGTTCGAGAAGACCATGGAGACCGCGAGCCGGATGAAGGGCCGCACGGGCGAGAACCTGCTGCAGCTCCTCGAGCGCCGGCTCGACAACGTCGTGTTCCGGCTCGGCTTCGCGACCTCGCGCAGCGAGGCGCGGCAGCTCGTGCGCCACGGCCACTTCCTGGTGAACGGCCGCAAGGCGTCGATCCCGTCGATGCTCCTGAAGCCCGGCGTCACGGTCACGCTGCACGAGGGCTCGCGCCAGGTCGCGCGCATCGTCGGCGCACTGGAGGCCCTCGAGCGCCGCAGCGTTCCGAGCTGGCTCGAGCTCGACAAGGAGCGCTTCCAGGGAACGGTGAAGACGCTGCCGATCCGCGACGAGATCACGCTGCCGATCCAGGAACAGCTCATCGTCGAGCTCTACTCGCGCTAGTCGCCGGCCGTCGCGAAGCGCTCGGGCATACGGGCCGCGGACACGACCGGGGGAGGAATCCAGGGATGCAGGGACGAACGGAGCAGGTGGCGAAGAATTGGCGGGCGCTGATCCGCCCGCGACGCCTCGAGGTCGAGGACGGCTCGATGACGGCGACCTACGGGCGCTTCTGGTGCGAGCCGCTCGAGCGCGGCTTCGGCCAGACGCTCGGCAACTCGCTGCGCCGGGTGCTGCTCTCCTCGCTCCAGGGCGCGGCGATCACCACGGTGAAGATCAACGGCGTGCTGCACGAGTTCTCGACGGTGCCGGGCGTGCTCGAGGACGTATCGGACATCGTCCTGAACCTGAAGGAAGTGCGCCTGCGCCTCCACGGCGAGGGCCCGAAGACGCTTCGCATCCACAAGAAGGGCGAGGGCGTGATCCGGGCTGGCGACCTCGGCGCCGAGGACTCGACGGTCGAGGTGCTGAACCCCGACCACAAGATCGCGACGCTGTCTCCGGAGGCCGACTTCGAGATGGAGGTCACCGTCGACACGGGCAAGGGCTACGTGCTCGCCGAGAAGAACAAGACCGAGGAGACCCCGATCGGGACGGTGCCGATCGACTCGATCTTCTCGCCGGTCCGCCGCGTGAACTACACGGTGACGCCGGCCCGCGTCGGTCGGGAGACCGACTTCGACCGCCTGAACCTCGAGGTCTGGACCGACGGCGCGCTGAACCCCGCCGACGCGGTCGCCTTCGCGGCGAAGATCCTGAAGGACCAGCTCACGATCTTCATCAACTTCGAGGAGCCGGCCGAGGCGGCGATGCCGACGATCGAGGAGGCGACGCCCCTCAACTCGAACCTCTACAAGTCGGTGGACGAGCTCGAGCTCTCGGTGCGGAGCGCGAACTGCCTGCAGAACGCGAACATCCGCTACATCGGCGAGCTGGTGCAGAAGACCGAGAGCGAGATGCTGAAGACCAAGAACTTCGGGCGCAAGTCTCTCAATGAGATCAAGGAAGTGCTCCAGAGCATGGGGCTCTCCCTGGGCATGCGCCTCGAATCCTATCCGTCGCGCAAAGAGCTCGAGTCGCGACAGCGCGAGGTCTAGTCCGATGCGGCATGGCAACTACGGCGGAAAGCTCGGGCGCACCAGCGCCCACCGGCAGGCCCTGTTCCGGAACCTGGTGACGTCCCTGGTCGAGCACGAGCGCGTGGAGACGACGGACGCCAAGGCGAAGCAGGTGCGCCGCATCGCGGAGCGCATGATCACGCTCGGCAAGCGCGGCGACCTGCACGCGCGGCGCCTCGCGATGCGCGTGCTGCGCAGCCGCGAGGCCGCGTCGAAGGTCTTCGGCGACCTGGCCGAGCGCTACAAGAAGCGCGCGGGCGGCTACACCCGGATCGTGAAGACGCGAACGCGCGTCGGCGACGCCGCACCGATGGCGATCCTCGAGCTGGTGGACGCCCCGGTCGCTACGCCGAAGGCGAAGAAGAAGGCGAAGGGAGCGGCGGAGTAGGGCGGCCGCGCCCTCGCCGGCGCCCCGCCGTCCCGCCCGCCCATGGCCTCCCGCCTCGGGGTCGCGCTCCTCGCCGCCGTGATCTTCGCGGCGGTCGCAGGCGTGCTGCTCTACACCACGCCGCCTCCCGACCCCGTGGCCGAGGGCCGCGAAGCGCCCGGCTTCAGCCTGCCCGCGATCGCCGACGACGCCCCGGTCTCGCTCGAATCGCTTCGCGGCCGGGTCGTGCTCGTGAACTTCTGGGCGACCTGGTGCAAGCCCTGCGAGCTGGAGATGCCTTCCATGGAGCGCCTCCACCGCAGCCTTGCGGGCCAGCCCTTCACCCTGCTCGCGATCTCCGTCGACACGGACGCGGCGGCGGTGCGGGCCTTCCGCGACCGCTTCGGCCTCACCTTCCCGATCCTCTACGCGCCGGACGGAAGCGCCGCGAAGCAGGTCGCCGAGCGCTACGACACCTTCCGTTACCCGGAGTCGTTCCTGATCGGGCGCGACGGCAAGGTGGCCGCCCGCTTCGTCGGGCCGCGCGAGTGGGATGCGGAAGGCTACGTCGAGCGCATCCGCCGTCTCATCGCGGCGACGCCGGCGCCCTGAACGAGCTCGGCTCCCTTGCCCCCGCGCGCCGCTTCGCGGTAGCCTGCCGGCGCTCACCCAGGGGGGGAAGGTGAGACGATTCCTGCTCGTTCCGCTCGTGCTCGGCGCGGTCGGACTCTGGGCATTCCTCGACGACCAGAACGGGATCCGGAGCTGGCTCGAGCTCCGCAGCGAGCTTGCGCGCTCGGGAGACCGCATCGCGAAGCGCCGGGCCGAGGTCGAGGCGCTGCGCAGCGAGGCCGGAGCGCTGCGCAAGGATCCGCTCGCGATCGAGGGCGCGATCCGCGAGGAGCTCGGGCTCGCGAAGCCCGGCGAGATCGTGATCCGGTTCGTCGGAGAGGGCGGCGCAGGCGAAACCCCGCGACTTCCTTGACGCTCGCAGGCGCGGAGGCGACTCTCCGAAAACCCATGAAGGACCGTCTCCAGGATGCCCTCGCGGCGGCCGTGGGCCGCCTGCTCGCCAGCGCCGGCGACACGGGCGCACCGCCGTCCTTCACGCTCGAGGTGCCGCGCAATCCGGGCCACGGCGACTTCGCCTGCAACGCGGCCCTGCTCCTGGCGAAGCGTCTCGGTCGGCCGCCCCGGGAGGTGGCCGAGCGGCTGCGGGAGACGCTCGGCAGCGCCGACGGCCTGGTCGAGCGCTCGGAGATCGCGGGACCGGGCTTCCTGAACCTCTTCCTCGCGGGCGCCCGCTGGCATGAGCTCCTGCGCGAGATCTTGCGGGCGGGCCCCGGCTACGGCCGCGTCACCTCGTCGCCCGCGCGCAAGGTCCAGGTGGAGTTCGTGTCCGCGAACCCGACGGGCCCGCTGACCCTCGGCCACGGCCGCCAGGCCGTGCTCGGCGACTGCATCGCGCGCCTGCTCGAGGCTGTGGGCCACCATGTGACGCGGGAGTACTACTTCAACGACGGCGGCCGCCAGATGCGCGTGCTCGGCGAATCGGTGAAGGCCCGCTATCTCGAGCAGCTCGGCCGCGCGGCGCCGCCGACCCAGTCCATGCTCGAGAACCCCGAGAGCGAGTGGCCCGAGGCGCTCGAGGGGCTGCCCGTCGCGTTCCCGAAGGGCGGCTACCAGGGCGGCTACATCGCCGACATCGCGTCGGCCCTGCGCGACGAGAACGGCGACGCGCTGGTCGACGAGCCGGGGGACGGCCGCTTCCGGGTGGCGGCCGAGCGCCGGATCTTCGACGAGATCCGCGCGACCCTCGACTCCCTCGGCGTGCGCTTCGACGTCTACTTCAACGAGACCTCGCTCTACAAGGACGGGAAGATCGCGGCGACGCTCCTGGCGCTGCGCGAGAAGGGCCTGGCCTACGACAAGGACGACGCCGTCTGGCTCGCGGCCACGCAGCTCGGCCTCGACCGCGACCGCGTCATCGTGAAGCGCACGGGCGAGCCCACCTACCTGCTGCCCGACATCGCCTACCACCTCGAGAAGTTCAAGCGCGGCTTCGACCTCGTGATCGACGTCCAGGGCGCGGACCACATCGAGCAGTTCCCGTTCGTGCGCGCCGCCGCGGGCGCCCTGGGCTGCGATCCCGAGCGCATCCGCCTGGTGATGCACCAGTTCGTGACGCTCACGCGGGGCGGCCAGCAGGTGAAGCAGTCGACCCGCCGCGCCACCTACGTGACCGTGGACGAGCTCGTGGCCGAGGTCGGCGCCGACGTCTTCCGCTTCTTCATGATCGAGCGCAAGGCCGACGGCCATCTCGACTTCGACGCCGACCTGGCGGCGGAGAAGGACTGGAAGAAGAACCCCGCGTACTACGTGCAGTACGCCCACGCCCGCACCTGGGGCATCGAGCGCAAGGCGACGGAGGCCGGTGTCGCGCTGCCGACGCCGGACGCGATCGACGTCGAGCGCCTCGCGCTGCCCGAGGAGCTCGCGCTGCTGAAGAAGCTGCGCGAGTACCCCGACGTGGTCGCGCGCGCCGCCGAGACGAGCGAGCCCCACCACGTCGCCTACTACCTGCGCGACCTCGCGCGCGAGTGGAACCCCTACGTGCAGGACGGCCAGCGTCACCGCGTGCTGTCGGAGGACGCAGGCCTCACGAACGCGCGCCTCGGCCTCGTGCTCGGGGTGCGCACGGTGCTCGCGAACGGCCTCGGCCTGCTCGGCCTCACGGCCCCGGAGCAGATGTGAGGGACGAAGTCGAGCGCTCCGGCCCGGGCTGGCTCGTGACCGTGCTCGGCGCGTCGCTGCTGCTCTTCGCGGGCTTCGCGGTCGGCGTCGTGGTCGGCGCCGCGCGCGAGGAGCCCGAGCTCTGGCTGCGCCACGTCTCCGGCGAGACCGACTCGGTGACCCCCGACCCGGCGCTGCCCCGCGGCGACGCTCCCGCGCCGAGCACGGGCGAGGCGCCCGCCGGGACCGCGCCGATCGTGCCGCCCCCCGTCGAAGCCGGAGCGCCCGCGGCCGCGCCGACGACCACGGCTGCGGCTCCTGCGAGGCCGGCCGCGCCGGTCGTGAGCGCGCCGCTCCCGTCCCGGGCCCTCGAGCCGCCGCCCCTCGGCGCGAAGCCGAAGTCCGCGGCGGCCGCCGCCGTCGCTTCCCCGCCGTCGGCGGCTCCGACCGCGAGCCCGGCGCCCGCAGCCGCGCGCACGGGACGCTTCGCGGTGCAGGTCGGCGCCTTCGCCGACGGCGCCCAGGCCGAGGGCCTCGCGCGCAAGCTCGAGAAGCGGGGGCTGCCGGTGCAGGTTCTCCCGGGCTCGGGCGCCAAGGATTCGCGCTGGCGCGTCCGCGTCGGCCCGCTCGACTCGCGCGAGGAGGCCGATCGCGTCGCCGCGAAGCTGCGCGACGAGAAGCTCCCCACCTGGATCCTCGCCGAGGGACGCTGATGCGCCCCGGCCGACCGTCCCGCGTGTCCCACCCGTCCCGCTCGTCCGGTTCGTCCCACGCGTCCCACGCGTCCCACGCGTCTGCCCGATGCTGCGCTGGGCGCTGACCGGCGCCACCGGGCAGCTCGGCCGCAGCCTCGCGGCCCGGCTCGCCGGGGACCCGCGACACCACCTCGTGGCGGCGTGGACGCACGCCGACCTGGATCTCGCCCAGCCGGCGCGCTTCGCCCCCGCGCTCGACGCCCTGCCCGACGCTCCGGACGTGCTGGTGAACGCCGCCGCCTTCACCCAGGTCGATCGCTGCGAGAGCGAGTCCCGGCTCGCCCACGCCCTGAACGCCGAGGCGCCCGGCGCCCTCGCCGAGGCCTGCTCCGCGCGAGGCGTGCGCTTCGTGCAGATCTCGACCGACTACGTCTTCCCGGGCGACGGCGAGCGCCCGCTGCGCGAGGACGATCCGCCCGGCCCGCGCACGGTCTACGGCCGGACCAAGCTCGAGGGCGAGGCGCGGGCCCAGGCCGGCTGCGCCAGCGCCCTGGTGGTGCGGACCTGCTGGCTCTTCGGCCCGGGCGGCAACTTCGTGCGCACCATGCTCGAGCAGGCGGCCGCCCGGCGCGCCGAAGCGCGCGCGAGCGGCGCCGCGGTGCCGCTCCGGGTCGTCGCGGACCAGCGCGGCTCGCCCACCTTCTCGGGGCATCTCGCTGACGGAATCGTCCGCTTGGTGGAGGGGGGCGCGCACGGCGTCTATCATGTCGCGAACCGCGGGGTCGCCACGTGGTGGGAGCTCGCCCGCGAGGCCCTGGACCAGGGCGGCTTTCCGGAGATCGAGATCGAGCGCCTGCGCACGAGCGAGTTCCTGCGCCCTGCGCCGCGGCCCGCGTACTCGGCGCTCGACGTCTCGAAGGCCGAGGCGCTCGGCGTGCGGCTGCCGCCCTGGCGCGAAGCGGTGGCCGCGTACCTCGCCTCGCCGGAGTCTCCGCTCGCGACGCTGGCCGGATCCGACGCGCAGGCCAGCAGGCCCAAGACGCATCAGGGGGAACGATCATGAGCTCCGAACGGCGCATCCAGCGCGTCCTCGTCACCGGTGGCGCCGGCTTCATCGGGTCGCATCTGTGCGAGCGCCTGCTCGAGCAGGGCTGTGAGGTGCTGGCCTTCGACAACCTGCTCACGGGCAAGATGGACAACATCGAGCATCTGCTCGGCCACCCCCGCTTCTCGTTCCAGCACTACGACGTGACGAACTACCTCTACGTGTCGGGCGAGCTCGACGCGATCCTGCACTTCGCGTCGCCGGCGAGCCCCGCCGACTTCGAGCGGCTGCCGATCCAGATCCTGAAGGTCGGCTCCCTCGGCACGCACAAGGCGCTCGGGCTCGCGAAGGCGAAGAAGGCCCGGCTCCTGCTCGCGAGCACCAGCGAGTGCTACGGCGACCCCGAGGTGAACCCCCAGCCCGAGACCTACTGGGGCAACGTGAACCCGATCGGCATCCGCGGCGTGTACGACGAGGCCAAGCGCTTCGCCGAGGCGATGACCATGGCCTACCACCGCCACCACGGCGTGGACGTCCGCATCGTCCGCATCTTCAACACTTTCGGGCCGCGCATGCAGATCCGCGACGGGCGCGCGATTCCGAACTTCTTCTGGCAGGCGATCCGCGGCGAGAACATCACGGTCTACGGTGACGGCTCCCAGACGCGCTCGTTCTGCTACGTGGACGACCTGGTCGAGGGCATCCTGCGGCTCCTGCGCTGCAGCTACGTCGGGCCCGTGAACATCGGCAATCCGAACGAGATGTCGCTGCTCGACATGGCGAAGAAGATCGTCTCGATCACGGGCTCGAAGAGCGAGATCGTTTTCAAGCCGCTTCCGCCGGACGACCCGAAGGTGCGGCGGCCCGACATCACGCTCGCGCGCCGCGTGCTCGACGACTGGCAGCCCAAGATCTCCGTCGACCAGGGCCTCGACCGCACGCGCGACTACTTCGTGGACGCGCTCGCGAAGGAGGCGAAGGCGCGCGCGTGACCGATCCCTCCCGCATCCGGAACTTCTGCATCATCGCGCACATCGACCACGGGAAGAGCACCCTGGCCGATCGTCTGCTCGAGGCGACGAAGTCCGTCACGGCGCGGGAGATGCGGGCCCAGTTCATGGACAAGATGGATCTCGAGCGCGAGCGCGGGATCACGATCAAGGCCCAGACCGCGCGCATGCGCTGGAAGGCGCGGGACGGCGAGACCTACATCCTGAACCTGATCGACACGCCGGGCCACGTGGACTTCTCCTACGAGGTCTCGCGCTCGCTCCAGGCCTGCGAGGGCGCGGTGCTCGTGGTGGACGCGAGCCAGGGCATCGAGGCCCAGACCCTCGCCAACGCCTACCTGGCCGTCGACGCCGGGCTCGAGCTGCTCCCGGTCTGCAACAAGATCGACCTGCCCGCGGCCGATCCCGCCCGCGTCGCGCAGGAGGTGGAGGACGTGATCGGCCTCCCGGCCGAGGACGTGCTGCCGATCTCGGCGAAGGAAGGCACGAACGTCGAGGAGCTGCTGGAGCGCATCGTCGAGCGCGTGCCGCCGCCGGTCGGCAACCCCGACGGCCCGACGCGCGCGCTCGTCTTCGACGCCTGGTTCGATCCGTACGTGGGCGTGGCGCTGCTCGTGCGCATCAAGGACGGCCGCCTCGCGAAGGGCATGCGCGTCCGCCTGATGGCGTCCAAGCAGGACCACGAAATCCAGGAGCTCCACGTGGTCGACCCGCATCCGCGCAAGGTCGACGCGCTCGGCATGGGCGAGGTGGGGATCGTGATCGCCGGCGTGAAGAGCCTCGCCGAGGTGAAGATCGGCGACACGATCACCGAGACCGCGCGCATGGCGACGGAGCAGCTCCCCGGCTTCCGCGAGGTGAAGCCGATGGTGTTCACCGGCCTCTATCCCGTGGACGCGGACCAGTACGAGGACCTGAAGACCGCCCTCGAGAAGCTCAAGCTGAACGACGCCTCGATCACCTACGAGCCCGAGTCGAGCGCGGCCCTGGGCTTCGGCTTCCGCTGCGGGTTCCTGGGCTTCCTGCACGCCGAGATCGTGCAGGAGCGCCTCGAGCGCGAGTACACGCTGAACCTGATCACGACGGCGCCGACCGTGCGCTACCGGGTCGTGAAGACCGATGGCACGGAGCTCGAGATCGAGAGCCCCGCCGCCTTGCCCGAGCAGACCGAGATCGAGCGGATCGAGGAGCCGATGATCCTCGCCACGATCCACGTCCCCGCCGAGTTCCTGGGCGCCACGCTCGCGCTGTGCCAGGACCGTCGCGGCGTGCAGAAGGACATGGCGCAGCACGGGACGCGCGTGCAGGTGCGCTACGAGCTGCCCCTGAACGAGGTCGTCGTCGACTTCCACGACCGCCTGAAGAGCGCGACCCGCGGCTACGGCAGCTTCGACTACGAGCTGATCGGCTACCGCCCGAGCCACCTCGTGAAGCTCGACATCCTCGTGAACGGCGATCCGGTGGACGCGCTGTCGCTGATCGTGCACCGCGACAAGGCGCACCAGCGCGGCAGCGAGCTCGCGAGCAAGCTGAAGGAGTTCATCCCGCGCCAGATGTTCGACGTCGCGATCCAGGCCGCGATCGGCTCGAAGATCGTGGCGCGCACGAACGTCCGCGCGCTGCGCAAGAACGTCACCGCAAAGTGCTACGGCGGCGACATCACGCGCAAGCGGAAGCTGCTCGAGAAGCAGAAGGAAGGGAAGAAGCGCATGAAGCGCGTGGGCAGCGTCGAGATCCCGCAGGAGGCGTTCCTGGCGGCGCTCCGGCTGGGCGACGAATGAGCGCGCCGAGCGACGAGGTCCAGGACGGCGCCGCGGCGCCGGGGCTGCTGCGCAGCCTCTGGGACCAGTTCGGGACCCTCGCGATGGCGCTCCTGATCGCCCTCGGCGTGCGCGCCTGCGTGGTCGAGCCCTTCCGCATCCCGTCGGGCTCGATGTTCCCGACGCTCCTGATCGGCGACCACCTGTTCGTGAACAAGTTCCTCTACGGCCCGCGGATCCCGTTCACCGACGTGCGCCTGCCGGGGCTGCGGGAGCCCCGCCGCGGCGACGTGGTGGTGTTCGAGGTCGCGCGCGGGCCCGGCGGCGCGGGGATCTTCCCGGCCGACCAGCGACCGGATCTGCCGCGCGAGAGCTTCGTGAAGCGCGTGATCGGCCTGCCAGGCGACGTGGTCGAGGTGCAGGCCGCGAGCCTCTCGATCAACGGTGTGTCGATGCCCGAGGAGCCGACGGGCGAGCGCTTCACGGATCCCTCGGGCATCACCTCCCAGGTGCTGCGCGAGTCGCTTCCCGACGGCGTGAGCCACCTCGTGCTCGACAATCCCGGCCGAGCCGGCATCAACGGCCGCTTCGTCGTCGAGGAAGGCCGCTACCTCATGATGGGCGACAACCGGGACGACTCGAACGACGGCCGGATGTGGGGCACGGTGCGACTCGCCGAGTTCAAGGGCCCGGCGTTCCTGCTCTATTGGAGCTGGGACTTCCAGGGAAGCTGGGCCTCGATGCTGAACCCGATCACCTGGGTCGATCTGCTGCTGCACAAGACGCGCTGGAGCCGGATCGGAGACGGCATCGACTGAGCGCGCGCGGCGCGACGTCACGCGTCGCAGCGGCGTGGTAGGGTCGACGCCATGGCCGTCGCCGCGATCGAGCTTCGGGCTCAGGGAGCTCGGGAACGCCGCACGCGCGTGTTCCGCGGCGCGATCGGCGAGGGCGCAGCCTGGGAGCTCTGGCAGCGCACGCCGTCGCGGGCGCTCACCGGCCGCGTGATCGGCCTCTGGGCCGGCCTTTCGCCGCTTCCCCTGGCGCGCCATCGCGTGCTGCCGAACGGCGAGCTCAGCCTCATGTTCCACGTCGGACCGGGGCAGCGGCTCGCCGAGCGCGACGGCGTGACGTGGGACGAGACGCTTCGCAGCGGCTTCCTCTCGGGCCTGCAGGAGCGACCGATCACGGTCGAGTCGCCCCACGCCGACACGCGCGTGGTGTCGGTGCGCCTCGCGCCGCTCGGCGCCTTCGCGCTGCTGGACGGACTGCCGCAGCACGAGCTTCGCGCGGACGTGATCGAGCTCGACGCCGTGCTGGGCGGCGTCCACCGGGTGGGGGCGCTGCGCGAGCGGCTGCTCGAGGCGCGCGATCTGGGCGCAGCGCTCGATCTCGTGGAGGCCTGGCTCGAGGCGCGCTTCGCCAGCGGCCGCGAGCCGCATCCGGCGACGCAGGCCCTGTGCGACCGCATCGCCGCGACGGGCGGCCGGCTCCGCGTCGAGCGCGCAGCCCGCGAGGCCGGGCTCTCGCCCCGGCGTCTCCACGAGCTCTTCCAGCGCGAGGTCGGCGTGCCGCCGAAGCGCCTCGCGCGCATCGTGCGCTTCCGGCGCACGCTCGACGCGCTCGCGGTCGCGCGCGACGCCGATCTCGCGGACCTCGCCCTGCGCTCCGGCTACGCCGACCAGGCGCACCTGCACCGCGACTTCCGCGCCCTCGCCGGGCTCACGCCCCGCACCTATCTCGAGGCGCTCGGGGACGGCGCGGACGGCGCCGACGTCGTCGCAGGCTGAGCCCGGGCTCGCGGCCGCAGCGCGACACGGCGGCTCCCGACGCGCATCGGCGCTCCGGATCGCCACCGCCGATTCGTTCAATCCGGCGCGTCCACGACCCGTATCCTCGCGTCTGAACCAGACGAGGAGGAAAGACGATGTCCGCGACTGCCACGCCTGCCACGCCGGCGCAGCCGGCGCTGCCCCCGCGCTTCCAGCTCTCGCGCCTGATCGCGAGCACCTGGATCCCCCAGGCGATCCACGCCGCGGCGAAGCTCGGCGTCGCCGATGCGCTGGCCGAGGGGCCGCGCGAGGGCGCCGAGGTCGCGTCCGCGACCGGCGCGGACCCGGGCGCGACCTTCCGCCTGCTCCGCGCCCTCGCGGTGCTCGAGCTCGTGACACACCGGCCGGACGGCCGCTTCGAGCTGACGCCCGTCGGCGCGTGCCTGCGCAGCGACGCGCCCGACTCGGTGCGTTCCTGGGCGCTGCTCTGGGGCGGCCCGATGATGTGGCGGCCCTGGGGCGCCCTGACGGACTGCGTGCGCACCGGCGAGATGGCGCCGAAGCTCCTCGACGGCGTCGAAGGCCCCTTCGAGCTGATGAAGGCGCATCCCGAGGACCGGGCGCATTTCGACCGCGCGATGCTCGAGCTCACGCGCGGCGTCGCGGCGCTGCTGCCGGGCGCCTACGACTTCTCGGGCGCACGCACGGTGGTCGACGTCGGCGGCGGCTTCGGCGCGCTCCTGCCGCCGACCCTGCGCGCGCACCCCGCGCTGCGCGGTGTGATCTTCGACCTCGCGGAGTGCGCCGACGGCGCGCGGAAGGCGATCGCGGAGGAAGGTCTCGATTCGCGCTGCGAGTTCGTCGCAGGCGACTTCTTCCATGCCGTGCCGCGCGGCGGCGACGTCTACCTGGTGAAGAGCGTGATCCACGACTGGGACGACACGAAGAGCCGCACGATCCTCTCGCGCTGTCGCGAGGCGATGTCTGCGGACGCGAAGCTCGTGCTGCTCGAGTGGATCGTGCCCGACCGTGTCGGTCCGAACGACGCCGGCATCGTCGGCACCGACCTCAACATGCTGGTGATGGTCGGTGGCCAGGAGCGCACCGAGGCGGAGTACCGCGCGCTCCTCGCCTCGGCGGGACTGCGCACGACGCGGGTGATTCCGACGCGGGCGATGAGCCTGATCGAGGCCGTCGTGGCGTAGCCGGGCGACCCCCGCTCAGCGCGCGGGGCCGCCCACCGCATCGGCCTCGCGGCGATGCCGCTCGGCTTCGTCCTGCCGGCCCACGCGCAGGAGCGCGGTTGCGAGCGTGCGGTGCGCGGTGATGAGGACGTTCGAGTCGTTGCCGCCGCGCAGCGCCACCACGCGCTCGAGCGCGACGATCGCTTCGGCGTTGCGTCCGAGCTCCACCAGCATGATCCCGCGGTTCACGAGGGCCTTCGGCTCCTCGGGCTTGAGCGCGAGGACGGCGTCGAACTCGCGCAGGGCCTCCTCGTGCCGATGCTGCCGGTGGTAGATGGTGCCGAGGCTCAGATGCACCGCCTCCGCCGGCGCTCCCTCGGCCTTGGCCTCTTCCAGCACCGCCTGCGCGCGCGTGAGGTCGCCGGTCTCGATCAGCTCCGAGGCCAGGCTCATGCGCGCCAGCGGATTGTGGCCCGTCGCGGCGACGGCGTGCTCGAACAAG
>Ga0105106_10000602_pt1 | contig 25371 bp, 24 predicted proteins | sample PPLLaktember2015_5_FD_79109 | JGI IMG/M metagenome (GOLD analysis project Ga0105106, IMG submission 79109) | Freshwater sediment microbial communities from Prairie Pothole Lake near Jamestown, North Dakota, USA - PPLs Lake P8 Core (1) Depth... | ecosystem: Environmental > Aquatic > Freshwater >...
ATTTTCTTCGCGGTCCAGGAAGCCGCTCGCGGCGCTTACGATGAAGCGGCCTATCGCGCGCTCGGCGAACCGTACGATCGCCGCGTGATCGACGCCGCGCGCGATGCGGGCGGCTGGTTCAACGTCGTGCACATGCACGGAGACGACATACTCTTCGACCTGATGAAGGACTACGACGTCGCCGCGCTCAACTGGCACATCGGCGAGACGCCGCCGGCGATCGCCGACTATCGCGCAAGCGGCGGCGCCAGGGCGATCCTCGGCGGGCTGCAGCGCGGCCACATCACGCGGCAGAATCGCGCGGGGATACAGGCGGACATCGACCGTGCGCTCGGCGAAAGCGGCGGGCGCGGCCTGCTCCTCGCCCCCGCGTGTGTCATCCGCCACCCCGTCGACCAGGCGACGCTGCTATGGACGGCCGAACGCATCAAGGCGCTTTCGCATTAGACTGTAGACGAGCCGCACGGCAACGCGCCGCACGTTCGCGAATGCGCTACCCCTGCTCCCATTGCCGCGAGCGCTCGACCGCCCTGCCCCACTCTCGCATGAGAGTTGCAGCCCGGTCGCGACTCATGGACGGCTCGAATATCCTCTCCGCCTCCCACTGCGAGTCGATGTCCCGGGGCCCTTTCCAATACCCTGTCGCGAGCCCGGCCAGATAGGCTGCTCCCAGCGCAGTCGTCTCGGAAATCCGGGGCCGCACGACTGGAACGCCGAGCACATCGGCCTGAAACTGCATGAGCAGGTCGTTGCACGCGGCGCCGCCGTCGACCCGCAACTCGGAGAGCCTGATGCCCGCGTCGCTTTCCATCGCGAGCAGCACGTCGGCGGTCTGATAGGCGATGCTTTCCAGGGCGGCCCGCGCGATATGCGCCCCCGTCACGCCGCGCGTGAGACCGAGCATCGCGCCGCGCGCATACGCATCCCAGTGCGGGCTTCCCAGACCCGCAAAGGCAGGCACCAGATAGACGCCGCCATTGTCCGGAACCGACCCCGCGAGCGTCTCGACTTCGCCGGCAGTCCTGATGATGCCGAGGCCGTCTCGCAGCCACTGCACCGCCGCGCCGGCGACGAACACGCTGCCTTCCAGGGCGTACGCCGCGTGCGAGTCGTCGGAGCATGCCGCCGTCGCAATGAGCCTGTTGCGGGAACGCATGGGCGACCGGCCCGTGTGCATCAGCATGAAACAGCCGGTGCCATAGGTGTTCTTCACCATGCCCGGCGTGGTGCAGCGCTGACCGAAAAGGGCGGCCTGCTGGTCGCCTGCCATGCCGGCGATCGGGATGTTCGCGCCGAACAGATCCGTCGTCGTCTCCGCGACCACCGCGCTCGAGCCTCCGACGCGGGGCAGCATCGACCGCGGCACGCCGAACAGCTCGAGCAGCTCGTCGTCCCAGGTGCGACGGTGGATGTCGTAGAGCAGCGTGCGCGAAGCGTTGGTGACGTCGGTCGCGTGGGTGGCGCCCCCCGTCAGCTTCCAGACGAGCCAGGAATCGACGGTCCCGAAAGCGAGCTCGCCCGCGAGCGCTCTTTCGCGCGCGCCCGGGACGTTCTCGAGTATCCACTGCACTTTCGTCCCGCTGAAATAGGCATCGATCACCAGACCTGTCTTCGCGGCGATCGCCTCTTCGTGTCCTGCCGACCTGAGCGCATCGCACATCGGCGCGGTACGGCGGTCCTGCCACACGATGGCGTTGCAAACGGGCTCGCCGGTGGAGCGGTCCCACACGACGGCGGTCTCGCGCTGATTGGTGATGCCGATCGCCGCGATGTCGCGGGCCGCCAGACCCGCGCGCGCCAGCGCTTCGGCGGCCACCGAGAGCTGGCCCGCCCAGATCTCGTTCGGATCGTGCTCGACCCAGCCCGCCCGGGGAAAAATCTGGGGCAATTCCTTCTGCGCAAGCGATCGGATGGCGCCGCGCTCATCGAAGACGATCGCGCGCGAGCTGGTGGTCCCCTGATCCAGTGCCAGAACGAAGCTCATGGCATTCGCTTCGCTTCGCCGACAGTACGACACGGAAGGAAACCGATGGTTTCCCTCCGTAACCTCCTTTCCTTATGGCTGCCATTCGGCAGCCGCCTCGGCCGATGAACGAACAGAGAGAAACCAAGGTTTCTCTCCGTTACCTCTCTTCCTTCGGCTCGCTCCATGCTCGCTCCGCTGCCCTAATGCGTGGGGTGCGCCGGTAACGCACCGGCCGTGAGTCTCACTTCAGGAGCAGCCCTATGCCGCTCGCCATCAGCAATACCGCAAGTATGCGCGAGAAGGTCTGCGGGCTCACGCGGTTGCCGAGCCGCTCGCCCACCCAGGTCCCCGCCCACACCACGGGCAGGAGCGCGGCGACCAGGATCAGCACTTCGCGCGTGTAGAAGCCGGCGACCGCGTAGCCGCCGATGCGCGCGATCATTTCGATGAACCACAGCATGGCGACCGTCGCGCGGAACTCCACGCGGCCGATCCCGCGCGCCTGCATGTAAATCACGACCAGCGTGCCGCCTCCGCCGCCGAAGAGCGTATCGAAGAACGCGCCGGTGAAGCCGAGCGGGACCGCCCAGCGCTCGGAGCACCTGAACTGCGGCAGGCCGAACGCGTGCATCGCCAGCATGTAGCTCGCGTAGAGAATGAGAAAGCTCCCCAGCATGACCAGCAGCAGCGCGTTGTCGAGCGAGCGGAAAAGGAAGAGGCCCGCGACCACCCCGGCGACGGTCGGCGGTGCGAGGAGCTTCAGCTCGCGCCAGATCACGCTCGCGCGATCCCTGATCGTGAGAAAGACGAAAAGGACGAAAACGAGGAGCCCCGACATGGGCACCACGACGTGCACGGGGAGGACGAGCGCAAGAAGCGGCGCCGCGACGAGACCGGCGCCGAAGCCCGACATCCCGCGTATTACGTACGCCCCGAAAACCGCCGCGCCTATCCACAGCAGGTGCGGGAGCGGCAGGGTCTCGATCATGCTCGACGGCGCCGCGACGCCGTCGCGCGCGCCAGCAGGAGGAGCACTGCGCCCGCGGCGGAGGCGAGCGCGAGCAGGATCAGCGTCGCGCTGTAGCTGCCGAGGACGCCGTAGGCGGCGGCGAATACCGAAGGTCCGATCAACACCCCGCCGAAGACGAAGAACGTCGAGCCGCCTGCGACCGCGCTTGCCATGCCGGGGGGGCTCAGGCGCGCCGTTTCGGCGTGCAGCACGCCGTTCCACCCCAGGGCCGCGGATCCGAACACGAAAAAGAGCGCGTACACCGCCGCACGCGGCCAGTCCGCTTCGAGCGCCATGAGCGCAAAGGTGCACGCGACGCTGATCGCCGCCACGGCGAGCAGCACCGCGGTGCTCGAATAGCGGTCGGCGATCCAGCCCCACGCGAGACGGCCTGCGATGCCCCCGGCGTGCAGGACCGAGAGCATCACACCGGCCTCGATCAGCGTGTAGCCGCGCTCCGCGACCAGATAGATCACCACGAAAGTCGCGAGAGCGCGCTGCATGGCGGCGAAAAGCAGGCCCGCGAACGAGATCCAGCGCAGCGCAGGCTCGTGGAACACGAGCGGAACGCCGCCGAATTTCTGCTGGCTCAGGTCGGCATCGGGGTCCCGGTCCGCGTCCCAGCTCGCCCGCGCCGGCTGCACGAGAGCGAGGAGGAGCGCGATCAACACCGCGACGCAGACGATCGCCCACTGCCAGCCCATCGTGAGCGCGATCGCCGGCGCGGTCAGCGCGACCAGCATGCCGCCGAAAGGCACCCCGCTCTGCTTGATCGAGAACAGCAGATTGCGGCGCGACGCCCGCGTGTACTTCACGAGCAGATGTGCCGTCGCGGAGTTGAGTAAGCCCTGCCCGAAGCCCGCGATGAGCGAGCCTGCGACGATCGCAACCACGCTCGGAATGATCATCATCAGGACGCCGATACCCGAGAACGCGAGGCTCGTCTGCAGCGTGCGGCACGCCCCATACCGCCGCGTGAAGCTGCCGCCGAAAAGCGTCCCGGTGACCGCTCCCCCGAAAAGGATGCTCACCTGGTAGCCGATGAGCGCCGCGTCCAGCGCCATCACTTCCGCGAGCTTGGGCGCGATCGTCGGCAGCGTCGAGTTCGACATCGTCACCACCGCCTGCGTCGCAAAAGTCGCGAGCACGACGTTGCGGGCCGTGCTCGAGGAGGCGCTGGTCACCGGGTCAGGAACGGAGGAGAGGGAGGAGAGCGGAGGCTACGTCGGCGCCTGCGGCTTGCGCAAGGCCGTGCCGGTATGCTCGTCCTGCGGTAATCGTTGCCATGTCACGGCGCCATCCTTAGAATTTCAGAGATGGGCGTCACCATTCCACTCCTCACCGAGCGCGCGTACGAGCGCATCCATCGCGACATCATCTGTTGCGCGATCGCGCCCGGCAGCGAGATCTCCGAAGCGCAGCTCTGCAGCCAGTACAAGCTCGGCAAGGCGGGCGTGCGCGTCGCGCTCACACGGCTCTCCCACGACGGGCTCCTGCGCGCGGTTCCCCGCCGCGGCTACAGGGTCGTGCCGGTGACACTGCAGGACATACACGACGTTTTCGAGCTGCGGCTCATGCTCGAGCCTGCCGCCGCGCGCATGGCGGCGGGCAAGGTGAGCACGCGCGAGCTGAAGACCTACGACGAGGTCTGCCGCTCGGGATACCAACCCGGAGACGCGAAAAGCACCAGCCGCTTTCTCGAAGCGAACAAGGCGTTCCACGTCGCCATCGCGCAGGCGACAGGCAATGCGCGGCTGGCCGCGGCGATCGAGCACCTGCTGGACGAGATGACTCGCCTGTTGCACCTCGGCCTGGGATTGCGCAAGGGCCCGCAGGAAATGCAGCACGAGCACAAGGCGCTCGTCAAAGCGCTCGCGCGAGCCGACGGCGAGAGCGCCGAGCGTATCTGCCGCGAGCAGATCGAAGCGTCGCGCAACATGCTGCTTTCTGCCATCCTCACCAGCCGCTCGGTGATGAACCTGGCAATCACCGCGGACGGCGCATAATCCCCGCGCGCGGCGGTTGAATCGCCCGCGCTCGACGAACATCACCTGGAGACGAGAGCGATGAAAGCAGTGGTTTTGCGCGAGCACGGCGGCCTCGACAAGCTGCAATACGTGACCGACTTTCCCGATCCCGTCGTCACCGAAGGGCATGTCGTGATCCGGGTGCGCGCGACCTCGTTCAACTACCACGACGTATTCACCGTGCGCGGCATGCCGGGGATCAAGGTGCCGATGCCGATGATCATCGGGCTCGACCTCGCAGGCGAGATCCTCGAGGTGGGACCCGGCGTCACCGGGTGGAAAACCGGGGACCGCGTGCTCGTGAACCCCCTCAACAAGAAAAAAGGGCTGATGGGCGAAATGATGCACGGCGGTCTCGCCGAGAAATGCCTCGTCGCCGCCGACCAGCTCCTGCGCATGCCGGGGAAAGTGTCTTTCGAGGAGGCCGCATCGCTGCCGGTCGCGTACGGCACCGCGCACCGCATGATCGTCACGCACGACACCATCCAGAAAGGCGAGACGGTCATCGTGCTCGGCGCGAGCGGCGGCGTGGGCACCGGCTGCGTGCTGCTCGCGAAATTGCGTGGAGCGGAAGTGATCGCCTGCGCCTCCAGCGAGGACAAGATCCAGCGGCTGAAAGACCTCGGCGCCGATCACGTCATCAACTACAAGGAAACCGATTTCTCGAAGTGGGCCATCGAGAAATACGGCAAGCCGCAGCGGCGCACGTACGAAGGCGGGGTCGACGTCGTCGTGAATTTCACCGGCGGCGACACGTGGGCGCCGACGCTGCGCTGCGTGAAGCGCGGCGGGAAGATACTCGTCTGCGGCGCGACCGCCGGCTACGATCCCAAGGAAGACCTGCGCTACATCTGGAGCTTCGAGCTGAAAGTGATCGGCTCGAACAGCTTTTACGACGAGAACCTCACCGCGCTCATGGATCTCATCGAAAAAGGCGAGATGAAGCCGGTGATCGACGAAGTGCTGCCGCTCGAGCGCGCGGCCGAAGGCCTGCGGCTGATCGAGAATCGCGAGGTCTTCGGGAAAGTCGTCGTCACACCCTAGCCGCGCCTCATCGCTCCTGATGAACGGAACATCGCGGATGCCGCAATCATTGCCCACGGCCGAAATACTCTCCGATGCGAAAGCCTATGCATCGGTCGGGGACACGGACAACGCGATCGCCATCCTCCTCGAAGGGTTGACCGCGCGCGCATCGTATGAAGACGAACTCGCGATCCACACGATGCTCGCGCAGGTCTGCTATTCGATATGGGAAAAGAACAAGCGCGATGAAGCCAAATCAGCGTCGACAACCATCCTCGGCGAAATCCTGAAGCGCACGGGCGAGCACGTGGAGCCCGATTATCTCGACCTGTACGCGAGGGCCCTGGCCGAAACGGGGACATCGCCTTTCCCCATGCGGCGGCTGTTCAGGCACCGCAACCTGCTGGGGGTATTTCGAGAGCTCGTGCATCGCGAGAGCGGCGATATCGCGGAGTGCGGCTGTGCGAAGGGCCTGTCGGTCGTGGAGCTGTGCCTCGCTTTTCAGCAGCATCATCCGGGCTGGCAGGGCACAGGCTTCCATGTCTTCGATTCGTTCGCCGGGTTGAGCGTCCCGGGCGAGAAGGATGCGATAGATTGGTCTTCCGAGGAAGCCGAGCATCTTTCGCTGAACATGAGGTCCGGACAGTACGCGTTCCCGCTGAATCTCGTCCAAGGCAACGTGCACAGGCTGTTTCCCCAGGTCGAACTGCATGTGGGCTGGATACCGCAGGTATTCTCGGCGCAGCCGGAGCGCGCTTACCGGTTCGTGCATATCGATGTGGACCTCTATCAGCCCACGATCGACAGCCTGGATTACTTTTTCCCGAGACTGAGCGAGGGCGGCATCGTCATTACGGACGACTACAGCTGGCCCAGCGCCCGCAAGGCATTCGACGAGTTTTCCGTGCGCAACGCGCTTGAATTGCATGCCACCGATACGGGACAGGCTTTCTTCGTAAAAGAGCGCTCGAATTGATGTCCCTCCCCCGTCCGGAATCGCGCGGCTATCCCGGCAACCTCGGACTGCTCTTCGCCGACCACGCGCGCGAAACGCGCACCGCGATCGTCGATCTGCACGACGCCGGGCGGCCGCGTCCGATCAGCTACGCCGACCTCGACGCGCTCTGCAATGCCGTCGCGCGCGGGCTGCGGCGCACCGGCGTTGCGCCGGGGAATCGCATCGCGATCCTGTCGACGAACCGCCATGAGTTCGTCGCGACCGTGCTCGGCGCAATGCGCGCCGGCGCAATACCGGTCCCGATCAACATCAAGAGCGCGCACGACACCGTCGCTTTCATCCTCGAGGACGCGGGCGCAAAGCTGGTTTTCCTGGAACGCGCGCTCGGCCATCTGTGCCCGCGCGGCGTGCGCACGGTCGAATACGGCGGTGCAGCTGAAAACGCGTTCGATCGCTTCCTCGACGCGGGGGATTGCGCCGCTTTCGAGCCGGGCCTGGACACCGTGGCGATCCAGCCTTACACGTCGGGGTCGACCGGCAGACCCAAAGGCGTGCTCCTCACGCACTACGGCCAGAACTGGAGCCGGCGCATCCTCGCGCATACGCGCGGCACCACGTCCCTGGACGTGATTCTGGTCGCCGCGCCGCTCTATCACAAGAACGCGCTGAACGCGATCAAGCAGGGCCTCACAGCCGGAGCGATGCTGCCGTTGCTGCCGCAGTTCAACGTCGAGCGTTACATAGCGGCGATCGGCGCTTACCGCGCCACCGTGATTTCCGGCGTGCCCACGATGATGTCGATGCTGCTCGCGCGCAAGGACCTGCTCGGCCGCACCGACACGGCATCGGTCCGCACGATCATGATGGGCTCCGCGCCGTCCTCGCCCCAACTCATCGAGCAGTTGCGCACCGCATTCCCCAATGCAGAGCCGCTCGTCGTGTACGGCGTCACCGAAGGCGGCCCGGTGCCGCTGGGGCCGCATCCCGCGGGCAAGCCGCGGCCGCAGGGCTCGATCGGCTACCCGTATCCGGGGACTGAAGCGAAGCTGGTCGGCGGCCTCGACGACAATGAAGGGGAGCTCGCGGTGCGCAATCCCGGCGTGCTCCTCGCGTACCACAACCTTCCGGAGGAGAGCGCGAAGCGCATCCGCGACGGCTGGTACTACACCGGCGACATCTGCCGCCGCGATCGGGACGGCTTCTACTATTTCGTCGGCCGCACCGACGACATGTTCGTGTGCGGCGGCGAGAACATCTTCCCGATCGAAGTCGAGACGCTGCTCGAGAGACACCCGGCGGTGCACCAGGCATACGTCATGCCTTTCGAGCACGCGCTCAAAGGACAAGCGCCTTACGCCTTCGTCGTGCTGCGCTCCGGCGCCGACGCGAGCGAAGAGGACCTGAAACAATTCGCCCTCGCGAACGGCCCGGCGTACCAGCATCCGCGCCGCGTCTTCTTTCTCGACCAGCTTCCGCTTGCCGGCACCAACAAGATCGACCAGAAGCAGTTGAGGCAGTGGGTCGCCGACGGCGCGCCGGACAGGAAACCGCAGGCCACAGGAGCCGCACCATGAGTGAAAAGACCGACACCCGCATCGGCGTCGAGAAGCTGCAGCAGCTGATCACGCGAGGGCCTTTCAACCAGTGGCTCGATTTCACCGTCGTCAAGGCCGACGCCGACGGTCTCGAGCTGCGCGCGGGGTGGCGCGAGGAATGGGTCGTCAATCCCGACCGGCGCTACACGCACGGCGGCATCCTCGCCGCGATCGTCGACGTGGCGGCCGACTACGCGATCGCGGCCGAGCTCGGCCGTCCCGTGCCCACCATCGATCTCCGGGTCGATTATCACAAGGCCGCGATGCCCGGCGATCTCACCGCGAAGGCGCGCGTCGTTCGCGTGGGCAGCCAGTACTCGACGGCGGAAGCCTACCTCTATGACAAGGACGGCGGGCTCGTCGCGAGCGGGCGCGGCACCTACTACACCGCGGCGCCCAGGTAAGTGCCCACCGTACTCGAGCAGCAGATCCACGCGCCGACCCCCGCGCGCAAATGGCGTGCCGACCTGATCGCGCAGCGCCTGGCGCTGGTCGCGATCATCGTCGCGGTGTGGTGGGTCGTCTCGCTCTCGACGCCGCACTTCATCCTGCCGGGCCCGCCGCGCGTGCTGGATGCGTTCATGACGATCGCGGGCAACGGCGACCTCTGGCACAACCTCGGCATCACGCTCGGGCGTGTCACCGCGGGCTTCGTGCTGGCGGCGGTGATCGGCCTTCCGCTCGGCATCGTGCTCGGCGCGAACAAGCGGCTCGGCGAGTTCTTCGAGCCGATCATCCCGGTAATGAACACGATCTCTTCGGCGATCTGGGCGATTTTCGCGATCATCTGGTTCGGCGTCTCGAACGCGACGACCGTCTTCGTGGTGTTCATGACCGCGATGCCGCTCATCATCACCAACGTGTGGCAGGGAACGCGCGCCGTGAACGCCGACTTCATCGAGCTCGCGCACACGCTGCGCATGCCGCAACACAAGGTGATGGTGAAGATCTATCTGCCGACGATCCTGCCCTACTTCTTCTCCGGCGCCAGGCTCGCGTTCGGTTTCGGCTGGCGCGTGTCGCTCGTCGCGGAAACGCTGGGCTCGTCCAGCGGTGTAGGATACCGGTTGAGGCAGGCGGCGGATCTCATACAGACCGATCAGGTATTCGCATGGACGATCACGCTCGTCGTGATGATGGCCGCGCTCGAGATGGGCGTGCTGCGGCCGCTCGAAAACCATCTCTTCAGGTGGAAGAAGGAAGCCGAAAGCAAATGAAAGCGCGCGGTAAACGAACAGGAGGAACCGAAGGTTCCCCCCGTCTCCCCCTTCCTCCGGTTTCCGAAACCGTTGCCTCGACGAAGCGTCTGATAGTGGGCATGACCGGCGCCACGGGGTCGATCTACGGGCTGCGCATCCTCGAGGCGCTGCGCGCTGCCGGAGGGTGGGAGACGCACCTCATCGTCTCGGACGCGGGGATGCTCAACGCGTGGCAGGAGTACAAGCTCGCCAGGAAAGACATCCAGAAGCTCGCCGACGTCGTTCACAACGTGCGCGACGTCGGGGCATCGGTCGCAAGCGGCTCGTTCATCACCGAAGGCATGGTGATCGCGCCGTGCTCGATGAAAACGCTCGCGGGAGTCGCCCACGCTTTTTCGGACAACCTCATCACGCGCGCCGCCGACGTCGTCCTGAAGGAGCGCCGGCGCATCGTGCTCGTCACGCGCGAGGCGCCGCTCAACCTCGCGCACCTGAGAAACATGGTCGCGGTGACCGAGATGGGCGGCGTGATATTTCCGCCCGTGCCCGCGTTCTACAGCGGCGCGAAAACCATAGACGACCTCGTCAACCACACCGTCGGGCGCGTGCTCGACCTCTTCGGCGTCGAGCACGAGACGATCAAGCGGTGGCGGGGAATCAAGAACGACGTACTGAAAGAACAATAGCCCATGAAAGAGAATTTCCGCGAATTCCTGGACCGGCTGCGCGAGGCGAAAGAGCTCGCCGACGTGAAGCAGCCGGTCGACATCCGCCATATCGCGACGCTGGTCGACCAGTCGGACCAGGCGCTCTGGTTTCACGACGTGATCGGCTACGACGTACCCGTCGTCTCCGGCATCGTCCGCACCCGCCACCGCTCGATCATGGGAATGGGCTGCGCCAACTACGGTGAAATCGAGCAGAAGCTGAAGCAGGGCATCGACAATCCGATCGCGCCGCGCTACGTCGAGACGGCGAAGCACAAGCAGGTGATCCGGATCGGCGACGAGGTCGATCTCTTCAAGCTGCCGATTCCGATGTCATCGGTCTACGACGGGGGGCCGATGATCACCGCGGGCGTCGTGATCGCGAAAGACCCCGAATACGGCCTCAATTCGGGCGTCTACCGCTTCATGGTGAAAGAAAAGAACCTGACCGGCATCGACATCGTCACGCCCAACAACATGCGGATGTTCGCGCAGCGGGCCTACGAAGCCGGCAGGCCGTGCCCGATCTCGATTTCCATCGGCACGCACCCGATCGAGGTCATGGGCGCGGGCTTTCGCGCGCCGATCGGCGTCGACGAGATGGCGATCGCAGGCGGCCTGCGCGGTCACCCGGTCGAGCTCGCGCAGTGCGAGACGATCGATCTGCCCTGCATCGCCGACGCCGAAATCGTGCTCGAGGGCGAAATCCTGCCCACCGGCTGGAGCAATCCCGAAGGCCGCTTCGGCGAGTTCACGCGCCTCATGGGCGGGCTGCACTGGAACCCGCTCGTGCGCGTGAAGGCGATCACCATGCGGGAGGATGCGGTCTATTACGCGCTCCACATGCCGTGGGAGAACACCTGGCTCGCCGCCCCCACGCGCTACACCGCGATACGCTCGGCGCTCAAGACCGCCGGGGTGCAGGTGAAGGACATCAACGTGACGCTCGGCGGCTGCGCCTTCTGGCACGCCATCATCTCGATCAGGAAGCAGGCCGGCGAGGGCAAGAACGCGCTTCTCGCCGCGCTGTCGGTGATGGATCTGAAGCACGTCGTCGTCGTCGACGACGACATCGACGTGAACGACCCGACCGACGTCGAGTGGGCGATCGCAACGCGCGTGCAGGCCGACCGCGACGTGTTCGTGATCCCCGGCGCGCGCGCGAAGCCCCTCGACCCGAGCCTGCCGGTGATGCCGCCGGGCGTGGTCCCGATCGGCGCCAAGGTTGGAATCGACGCGACGATCCCGGAAGGCGTTCCGCACGAGCGCTTCGAGCGCATCGCTTACGCTTACGCCGACCGCGCGAAGATCGCGGACTATCTCGGGGGCAAAGCCGACCCCCTCCCTGCGCGCGGCACCGCGGACGACCGCGCGATCGCCGCGCTCGCGGACGACATCCTGGAGGCGATCGGCAAAGCGCCGCTCTATTACACCGAAGTCGCCGAGAAATTCAGCCAGCACGCTTTCGTCGCCGTCGCGCGCGCGCTCGGCAAGCTGCACGAGGACGAAAAGCTGTGGCAGGACCCGCGCGGGCGGCTGTGCGTGCGCGGCTCGGTGCACGCGGCGAAACCGCCGGTCCGGGCATCGTAAAGCTTGACGATGCCCCTCCCTCATCCCCGACCCTCCTCCCGTGAGGAGAAGGGAGATTCGACGTGCCTCGGCGCCGATGCGCCTCGCACCGGCCAAGGTACATCGTAAGTGGAGTCGGCTGCGCTGGAGGCGAAGCCCCCGCCTGCGGGCGTACGCGCCGCGATCACCGTCGAGCACGTCAGCAAGTGGTTTCCAGCGGCCGACGGCGAGCCGCTGCACGTGCTGCAGGACATCGACCTCGCCGTGCCGGAGCACGCGATCGTCGCGATCCTCGGCGCGTCGGGGTGCGGCAAAAGCACGCTCCTCAACATCATCTCGGGAATCCTCAGGCCCGACCACGGCACCGTCAGCATCAACGGCGTTGCCGCCGCGGAGTTCGACGACTGGCGCAGCGTGGGCTATGTCTTCCAGGAAGACCGGCTGCTGCCGTGGCGCACGGCGCTCGCCAACGTCGAGTTCGCGCTCGAGGCGGGTGCGACCCCGCGCGCCGAAAGGCGGCGCCGCGCCGAAGCCGCGCTCGAGCTCGTGGGCCTCACTGGCTTCGGCGACGCTTTCCCGTACCAGCTCTCCGGCGGCATGAGAAGCCGCGTCGCGCTCGCGCGGAGCCTCGTCACCGAGCCCTGCATATTGCTCATGGACGAGCCTTTCTCGCGGCTCGACGCCCAGACGCGCTCGCTCATGCACGTCGAGCTCCTGCGCATCCACGCGCTGAAGAGCATGACGATCGTATTCGTGACCCACGACGTCGAGGAATCGGTGGTGCTCGCCGATCGCGTGGTCGTCCTCGCGCCGCGTCCGGGGCGCGTGCGCGACGACGTGACGATCGAGCTCCCGCGCCCGCGGGATTCGACCGCGCCGCAGGTGACGCAATACATCCAGCGCCTGCGGGCGCTGATCTGATTCGAAAACGGTGATGACAAACGACGACCGATTCCATCTGCACCTCGAGACGCTGCGCGATCGCCCTCAGCATTTTTATCTGACGGAAGAGCTCTGGGCTGCCGCCGCGAAGCGCCATCCCGAGCTTGCGAGCAGGCTCCGCGTGACCATCGGCTGGGACGGCGAGAACCTCGAGCCGGCGCTCGGGACCGCCGATTTCATGATCAATTCCGTCCCGCCGAAAGAGCGCCTGCGCGAGCGTGCGCCGAGACTCAAGTGGATACAGACCATTGGCGCGGGCGTCGATGCCCTGCTGCCGCTCGACTGGCTGCCGGACGGCATCACGCTCACCAACAACCGCGGCGCACACGGGCTCAAAGCCGAGGATTCGTGCACGCTCGCGCTCCTCGCGCTGCACACGCGGTTCCCCGAAACGCTCCAGCATCAGCGCGATCGCGTCTGGAAGCAGATCCTCACCCCGCCCATCGCCGGCCGCACCGCGGTGATCGTCGGCTTCGGCGATCTCGGTCAGGGGGCCGGACGCGCCGCCGCGAAGCTCGGCCTGCGCGTGCTTGCCGTCACGCGCAGCGGCAAGGCCGCCGCGCCCGCCCACGAGGCCTATCCGGTGTCGCGAATCGAGGAGGCCCTTCCGCTCGCCGATTTCCTCGTCGTCACGACCCCGACGACCCCCGAGACGCGCGGGTTGATCGACGCGAAGCGCCTCGACCTCCTCAAACGCAGCGCCGGCGTGATCAATATCGGGCGCGCGGCGCTGATGGACTATGCGAGATTGCGCGAGAAGCTCGAGAGCGGCGAGCTCGCGGGCGCCGTGCTCGACGTCTTCGAGCAGGAGCCCTTGCCTGCGGACTCGCCGTGGTGGACGACCCGCAACGTCATCGTCACACCGCACATCTCGTGCGACACACCAGGCTATGTCGATCGGTTGCTCGATCGCTGGTTCGCCAATTTCGAGCGCTTCGTCGCGGGCAGGCCGCTGGAAAATGCGGTCGACCGCAAGCTCGGTTACTGAAAATGGATCTCGATCACGTCGCGCACTTCGTGCCTGACAGCGCTGCGGCGGGTGCCGCGCTCGAGCGGCTCGGCTTCACGCTCACGCCCTTCTCCGCGCAATCTCACCGCCTCACGCCCGGGGGGCCGCTCGTTCCCGCGGGCACCGGGAACCGCTGCGTCATGCTCGATGCGGGCTACATCGAGTTTCTGACCCCGACCGACGCCACGCCCGTAGCGGAACAATTGCGGGCCGCCATTGCGCGCTACGTCGGCGTGCACCTCATCGCTTTCGGCAGCGCTGCGCCCGAGGCCGACCACGCAAGGCTAGACGCCGCAGGCTTTGAACCGCTCGCGCCGGTCGCCCTCCAGCGTCCGATTTCCACCGAAAGCGGCGAGGACATCGCGCGCTTCACGGTCGTGCGGGTGCCGCCGGGCACGATGGCCGAAGGCCGTATCCAGTTCTGCCAGCACCACACCCCGGACCTCGTGTGGCAGAAGCGCTGGCTCGAGCATCGCAACGCCGCCTCGGGGCTCGCGGCGGTGGTGGTCTGCGTCGCCGACCCGCCCGAAGCGGCGCAGCGCTACAGCCGGTTCACCGGCCTCGCGCCGAACGGCGCAGGCAACGAGTGGCGCATCGAGACCGCGCGGGGCGGCGTGATCTTCACCGATGCCGGAACGCTCGCGCGCGCGCTCGGGATCGACGCGCCTGCGCTGCCCTGGATCGCGGGCTACGTCCTCGAGGCGAACGACATCGCACGCGCGCGCAATGCGATCCAGGCTTCGGGTTTCGATTCGAAAAACCTGGGCGAGCGGATCATGGTCGTCCTCCCACCGGACCTCGGCGGCGTGATTCTTTTCCAGCGGCCGCAGGCCGGCGCGCTCAGGCTCGGCTGAAAGGCAGACATGACACGCTTCGACGAGACGTACGACGTCGTCATCGCGGGCTTCGGCCTCGGCGGCGGCGTCTCCGCAATCAACGCCGCACAGGCCGGCGCGAAGACCCTCATCGTGGAAAAGTCGGAGGTGCCCGGCGGTCTTTCGATCTGCTCCTACGGCGCGGTGCGAAGCGCGCGCGATGCCGCGGACGCCTTCGAGTATCTCAAGGCGACGAACGGCGGGCGCACGCCCGACGATGTCGTGCGCGCTCTCGCCGAAGGCATGTGCGATCTCGAAGCGTACGTGCGCGAGCTCGCGCGCGTGAACGGCGCGACGGTGGTGAGCTCGATCGAAGAGAACGAGCAGAAGGAGAAGGCGAACGACCCTTACCGCCGGCGCGTGAGCGCGAACTATCCGCTGCCCGGGACCGACGCTTTCTATCACACGACGGTGGTGGAGGTGCCGGGGTTCGATGCAGGGAAAGAGTATCCGTGGGCGAACGGCGCGCCCAACGGTCCCAGGCTCTTCAAGGTCGTGGATGACAACCTGAAGAAGCTCGGCGTCGAGGTGCGCCTCGGCACCGCCGCGCTTCGCCTCATCGCCGATCCCGCGACGAAGGAAGTGCGCGGCCTGCGGGTTCGCCGCGGAGGCCGGGAGCTCGATATCGGGGCGCGGCGCGGCGTCGTGCTCGCTTGCGGCGGATTCGAAGGGAGCACGGCGCTCAAGGCGCAGTTCCTGCAATGCAATCCCGTCTTCAACGCTGCCGCACGGACCAACACCGGCGACGGCATACGCATGGCGCAGGATCTCGGCGCCGACCTCTGGCACATGTGGCACCTCCACGGTGCCTACGGCTTCCGCCATACCGACCCTGCGTATCCCTATGCGATTCGCGTCAAACGCTTTCCCGACTGGTTCCCGGGCGAGCAGGACAAGGTGCGGCTCAAAATGCCGTGGATACTGCTCGACCGCTTCGGCAGGCGCTTCATGCCGGAATATCAGCCGTACACGCAGGACACGGCGGTGCGGCCCCTCCAGCATTTCGACCCCGTCACCCAGAGCTTTCCGCGCAACCCGGCTTTCCTCGTGTGCGACGAGGCGGGGCGCAAGCTCTATCCGCTCGGCAAGGCGACTTCGAACGACGTCGGCGTGCGCTACGAATGGAGCGAGGACAACCTGCGCGAGGTCGACAACGGCATCCTGCGGCGCGCGGAAACGCTCACCGGCCTCGCCGACGCGCTGGGCCTCGATGCGCGCATGGTGAGCGCGAGCATCGAGCGCTGGAACGCGCAGTGCGCGCGCGGCGAAGACGCGGACTTCGGCCGCCCGGCCGGATCGATGATGCCGATCGAAAATCCGCCCTACTACGGCGCCCGGGTGTGGGCGACGCTTTCGAACACCCAGGGCGGCCCCGTCCACGACGCGCAGGCGCGCGTGATCGACGCCTACGGTGCGCCGATTCCGCGTCTTTACGCGGCTGGTGAGCTGGGAAGCGCTTTCGGGCACCTCTACCTCTCGGGCGGCAACATCGCCGAATGCTTCGTGAGCGGCCGCATCGCCGGGCGCGGCGCCGCTGCGCTCAGCGCCCGGGACTGAACGCTCGCACGCCCTTTGCTGTCTTTTACCCATGAGCGCATTGAGAGAGCTTGCGGACACCAGGCAGATACCCGGAGAGCCGCGCCGCCGCTGGTTCTGCTCGCCCGAGCTCGACCTCATCGTGTGGCTCGACGACGACGAGGAGCTCCTCGGTTTCCAGCTCTGCTACGACAAGCATGCGAGCGAGCGCGCGCTGACGTGGCGGGCGGGCCGCGGATACGACCACGCCGCCGTCGACGCGGGCGAGACGCGGCCCAGCAAGTACAAAAGCACCCCGATACTCGTCGCCGACGGGGCGTTCCAGCACGAGCGCGTATCGGCGATATTTCGCGATGCGAGCCTCGAGGTGCCCGAGCACATTCGCGCGTTCGTCGCGCAGGCGATCGAAAACTACCCGCGAGGTTGAAGCCATGGATTGGAGAAACAACATCGTTTCCGATGCAGGCGGCCTGAAGGCCCTGCTCGAGGATACGAAGACCATCGCCGTGCTCGGCATCAAGACCGAGGCGCAGTCGGGCCAGCCGGCGTTCTACGTCCCGAGCTATCTCGACTCCGCCGGTTTCGAAGTCATTCCCGTGCCGGTGTACTACCCCGACGTGACGACGATCCTCGGCAAGCCGGTGTATCGCAAGCTCGCCGACATCCCCGGTGACGTGGACATGGTCAACGTCTTCCGGCGCTCCGAAGACGTTCCGCCGCACCTCGAGGACATCCTCGCGAAGAAACCGAAATCGGTGTGGATGCAGCTCGGGATACGCAACGACACCGTCGCCGAGCAACTCGCCCGCGCCGGCATCAAGGTCGTCCAGAACCGCTGCCTGATGGTCGACCACCGGCACTATTCGCGCTAACTGCGCGAAGGTGCCGGTGGGCACCGGTCATAACGAACAGAGGGAAACCTGGTTTTCCCTCCGTAACCTCCCTTCCTACGGCTCGTCGACCCTCGCACCGCCCGCGGTGCTCGGAGGATGGGGGCAACGGAGGAAACCTTAGGTTTCCCCCGTTCGTGACCGGTGCGACGGTCGCACCCGGCGTGATTTTTTTTGGGCGCGTAGCGCGCCAAAAAAAATAGCCGGGTGCGACCCGGCTACGAATCTATGGTGCAGTTTTGTGGTTGGAACTTTAGTACTGCACCACCGAACAAGACGTTATTCGATGCCTCTTCTCTCCCTGTTTCCCACGCCTTATCACTGAAAGTTGTGCTGCACCTTCATGCCGAGCACGTCCTGCCTGCTTTCCGGCTGAAAGAAAAAGCCCGTTGCGCCCGGGAATGACACCGCAACGGTGTTCGATTCCTTGAAACGGTAGCCGTCGTAGTACGCGTAGACATCCCACGACGGGTTCACGCGATAGCCGAGGGTCGCGTAAAAGCTGAAGTCCTTGCCCGGCTTCAGACGCGGGTTGTCGATTGCGCCCATGCCGATGAAATTCGCGTTCTCGCGCGTCCAGACCGGATACTTGATTCCGGCGCTACCGAGGAAGCCCTGCTTCGTCGCGGAGTTCACGTTCACGCCGAGCTTGGCATACAGAACGTCCCAGTCTTCTTCGGTCACGCTGTTGATCTTCCGCGTCCAGCGGTCCCAGCCCGCCGCGAGCACGATGTCGACCGCGTTCTGCGGCATGCGGTAAAGCGCCTGCACCTCGTTCACGATGCCGCGGTAATGCGTGTCTTCGCTTACCGGCACGCCAGTGAAGAGCGTCGCACCGGTGTAATCGACGTTCCCGGTGTAGAGCTTGAGGTTGTATCCCGCCGAAAGCCCAGGCGCCTTGCTTTGCGACCAGGTGAGATCGAGCACCCAGCGCATGCCCGATTCCTTCACCGCGGGGGTCGTGCTCTCCTTCCATCGGAACGATTCGAAACCACCGCCGATGGATAGATCGGCACGGGCAGCCCCGGTCATCAGCATCGATGCTGCGGTCAGTGCGACGGCTATTGCGCGCTTCATCGACAATCTCCCCTCGCCTTCACGTCTGTGCATTGAGTCCCAGTGCAGAGTAAATAAAAAGGATTAAGTTGTCGACATAACTCCTTCCCTATCGCGGAATACTTCGCAGCGTGTTGCATTTTAGCAACACGCCGGGCATGCGAACGCGCTCGAGGTCCGCTGCGGCCTGACAACGCGCTTCCGCCGCGCCTAATCTAACGTTGCGAGGCCATCCTCGTAACAACGATCGGAGGCACGCATGGCGAAGTACGGAAAGAAAGCGCAGAAAAAAGTGAAGAGGGCGATGCACGAGCGCAAGCGCGGCACCCTGAAAAGCGGCCGCTCGGGCAAGAAGGTGAAAAGCAGGAAGCAGGCGATTGCCATCGGTCTCGCCGAGGCGCGGCGCGAAGGCGCCAAAGTCCCGGCGAAGAAGAAATCATCCAGGAAAAAGTCGACGAAAAAGAAAGCTTCGAAAAAGAAGAGCACCCGCAAATCGACGAAGCGCTCGTCGAAAAAATAACAGCGCAGCTCCTTTAGGGACTCTTAGTGACGCGCCGTGCCGGCAACCGCCGTCGCGGCGATTTTTTCGGGCGCAGCCGGCGCCTGGTGGCGCGCGTGCGCATGGGCGAGCCTTTGCTGTTTCAGGAACCACCGCCGCACGATCAGGATGAGAATCGCGAAAAAAACCACCACCGCGCCGATCAGCCAGTAATTGATTCGCGACGGGTCTTCGAGCGCCGTCTGTATCTGGTCTCCGAACACGGCGGTGGTAAGCGTGCCGGGCGCCATGCCGAGCACCGTCCCCAGGGAAAAGTCGCGCAGGTTGATGCGCACCGCGCCGGCCGCGATGCCTTCCACGACGAAAGGCGCCGCGGGCACGATGCGCATCGCGAAGCACGCCAGCAGCCCGCGCCGTCGCAGCACGTCGGTCATGTCGTTCAGTTTGTCGCCCACGATGTTGCGCACGGTATCGGCCGGCAGCGCGCGCCCCGCGAAATAGGTTGCGAGCGCCGCCCCCAGTATGCCCACGATGCTGTAGACGAAACCCAGCTCGGGCCCGAACGAAATCACCGCGAAAAGCGTGATGAGCGGCCGCGGGAACATGACGAAGCACGCGGGCGTGTAAGCGAGCATCACCACCAGTGGCGCCCAGCGCACGCTGCCCACGCTTTCGGCCCAACCGACGATGCGCTCGGCGGTCACGTACGTCGACAGCGGCGTGTAGCGCCACGCGGCGGCGCAGCCGAAGACGACGATCGCGATCAGCGCGATCTTGCCCCACGCGGGGCCGCACCGTTCGGCGGCGTGCGGTATGGAAGGTGCGCGGTCTGATGTCATATCCGGGGCCACCGGAGCTCTCCGCTCATCACTGTCGGGATCGGCACTCGTCGCCGCGCCGGCGCGCGCAAGGTTACTCATACCAGCATACCGGCTGCAAAGGCTGTGCCGCCAGCACCACCCCGCTCCGCGAGGCGGCCGGCCGCGGTTGGACCGCCGGCAGGGCCGCCGGGTAGGATACGCGCTTTCCCGCTGCCGGAGCGCCTCGTGGCCGCACGACCTTCCAAGCTGCTGAATCTATTCCACGGGCTGTTTCCCATCGCGCACTTCGTGATCGGCCTGCTTTTCGCGCTGTGCGGCCTCTCTCTCATCGGCTTTTCGATCATTCAGCTCTGGTCGGGCATCGCGCCCGGCGATCAGGCGCTCGTCGCGCGTCTGGACACGGTCCTCGAAAGCCTGGCGCTGATGACGGTCGCGCTCGCGGCGATGGAGCTCGGGCAGACCATCATCGAGGAAGAGGTGCAGCGCGAAAGCCAGATGAGCGCCCCCACGCGCGTGCGCCGCTTTCTCTCGCGCTTCATGGTGGTGCTGGTGGTCGCCCTCACGATCGAGGCGCTGGTCCTCGTTTTCCGCTACAGCCACGACGAGCCCGAGAACATGGCGTACGCGGCGCTCGTCGGATTTGCCGCGGCGGCGATCATGATCGCGTGGGGCGTATTCATCCGGCTCAATGTGGCGGCCGAAGCGCTGGAGCCGGAAGGCATGCGGCAGGCGAAGGCGGAGGACAAGAAAGTGAAATAGCCGGCCGGCGCCGCGGCACCCCTTTGCTGCCCGAGGAGACATGCGAATGCAACTCCACGCGAGCGCAAAGGGTGCTGCTCTCCACGCGCCTCGACCGCGTCGGGGAAAGCCTTACGAGGGAGCTCTCGTTGCCGGCGAAGGACCCGTGATGGAGATCACATCCACTGCAACTTAGTTTGAGCGTCAGCTCCGGTTTGGTTAGACTAGCTTCGAGCGCGCAAGATGCGAACACAGAACAAGCGCTCGCCGAACCGAGAGCACCGAATTGGCCGGGTTCAAGCGCATACTCTACGTGGACGCCGATCGTGAGGCGCGCCTGCTCATGCAGGATCTGCTTTCACCTCACGCGATCGATCTCGCCGCGACGGACGAGGAAGCGCACGCGCTCGCGCGCCACAACTCCTACGACCTCTACGTCGTTTCCGGAGGCGGCCCCGAGTCCACCTCGATCGCGCTCGTCGAATGGCTGCAAAGGGTCGACGGTCGCACGCCGATCATCTTCTGCTCATCCAATGTGTCGGCGCGCTACCAGCAGGCCGCGGTCGCCGCAGGCGCGGTGCGCTATTTCGTGAAGCCGCTCGACCCGACGATGCTGCGCTCGACGCTCACGCTGCTGCTCAAGCTGGCGGAGCTCGAGAGCGCGCGCGCGATGGCGAACGTGCAGAAGACCATACAGCACGAGCTCGTCCAGAGCCCGCCGGCGCGCGCCGCTGCGGCGCGCGCGAAAGCCGCGCACGCGCATGAGTGCCTGCTGCGTGCCAAGGCTTACAGGGCGTTTCGCGAAGCCGGCGGCAACCGCGCCAACTTCGAGCGGCTCTGGCCGCACATCGCGCAGCCACACGATCGCCAGTAGACGTACAGAGGGAAACCAAGGTTTCCCTCTGTAACCTCCTTTCCTTTGGCTCGCTGGCGGCCGCTCCGCACCCCTGGACTCCCGGGCATGAGGCTTGCGTACGGCGTCGGACGTCGCGCTTTCCAGCGCAGGGGGGGCATTGGATTTACGCAGCGGCATTCAATCGGCACTGAACGCGCAGGGTCCGCACGCGGATGCGGTCGCCGACCTCACGTGGGTGATGATCTACGGTGGCGCGGCCATCTTCGCGCTGGTGCTCGCGCTCGCGGCCTACGCGCTGTGGTGGCCGAGGCGCCGCGCCTGGATGGGCAACCGGCGCTTCGTGCTCGCCGCCGGTTTCGTGTTTCCGCTCGTCACGCTCACCGCCTTGCTGGTCTATACCTTCGCCGTCGCACGCTCGATCGTGGTTTTTCCCGACGAGCCGGACCTGCGCGTCGAAATCATCGGCGAGCAGTGGTGGTGGCGCATCCACTACCTCGATCAGGGAGGGCGCGTGGAGTTCGCCACCGCCAACGAGCTCGTCATCCCCGCCGGACGCTCGATCGAGCTCACGCTCAGGGCGGCGGACGTGATTCACAGCTTCTGGGTCCCCAGCCTCGCGGGCAAGCTCGACATGATTCCCGGGCACACCAACCGTTTGCGCATCAGCGCGTCGCGTCCAGGCGTGTTTCGCGGGCAGTGCGCGGAATATTGCGGCGGACCGCATGCGCTGATGGGCTTTTACGTGATCGCGCGCGAGCCCGGCGCTTTCGAAGCCTGGCGCGCGGCGCAACGCGAGCCCGCGCGGGCTCCCATCGCGGATGCGCTGCGGCACGGGCGCACGCTCTTTCTCGCGAGCTGCGCGAGCTGCCACACCGTACGCGGCACGAGCGCCGAAGGCACGCGCGGCCCGGACCTGACGCACGTCGGCGGCCGCATGTCGATCGGCGCCGCGACTTTGCCCAACAACCAGGACACGCTCGCCAAATGGATCGCGGCGAGCCAGCACCTGAAGCCCGGCAACCTGATGCCTTCGATGAACATCTACACGGGCGAGGATCTTCGAGCGCTTGCCGCCTACCTCGAAGGGCTCGACTGAATGTTCGAATCCGTGCCCCTCTGGGGTAACGTCAGCGTGTTCCTCGGAGCGAGCCTCGCGGTGTGGGTGGCCGGAACGCACGTCGCGCGCTGCGCGGACGCGCTGGAGAAGCGCACCGGTATCGGCGAAGCCGTCATCGGCATGCTGCTCCTCGGGTTCATCTCCGCCCTGCCGGAGCTGGCGGTAACGGTCAGCGCCTCGTGGAACGGCAACGCGCAGCTCGCGGTCAACAACCTCCTGGGCGGCATGGCGCTCAATGTCGCGATACTTGCAGCGGCCGACGCGCTGATACGCGGCGAAGCGCTGACTTCCGCAATCGCCACACCGACTCCCCTCCTGCAGGCGGCGCTCCTGATCGTGCTCCTCGCGCTCGTCGCGGGCGCCACGGTCGTCGGCGACGTGGCACTGTACGGCGTAGGCGCGTGGTCGTGCGCGATCCTCGCTGCCTATATCGCCTGCGTGTACATCGTTCGCCGCACCGAGAGCGCCAAGTCGTGGGTTCCGGCTAAAAACGGCGGGCAGGCCGCCGCGGCGGAGGCACGCGACCGCGGAAGAGCGCCGACGACGAGCGTTGCGCAGCTCGCCGCGAAGATCGCCGCGGGTGCGGCGGTCATTCTCGTCGCGGGATACGTCCTTTCGGAAAGCGGCGATGCGCTCGCCGAACAGACCGGTCTCGGCGAGAGCTTCTTCGGCGCAGTCTTTCTCGCGTTGTCGACGTCGCTCCCCGAGATCAGCATCGTGATCGCCGCGGTCCGGATCAGCCGTTACGAGATGGCGATATCGGACATCCTGGGGGCGAACCTGTTTTGCCTCGCGCTCATCTTCGTCGTCGACGCCGCATACACCGGGGGGCCGGTATTGTCGGAAGTCGGCGCATTTTCGACCTTTGCCGCGCTGCTCGGCATCGCCGTGACCGCTCTCTTCGTCGCCGGGCTCGTCGAGCGCAGCCACCGTACCGTCATGGGCATGGGGGTCGATTCCATGACGGTGATAGGCACGTACGCCGCGGGTCTCGGAGTGCTCTATGGCCTGCGCTGAGCACCCCCGCGGCGGCGCGCAGCCGCGCCCGCGCAACGTCGCCCCTCTGCCCAACCCCGGGCCGCGCCCTGCCGGCGAGCTCGACGAGCTGCGCAGGATATGGACGCCGCCCCGGGGCTTGCGCTTCCTCACCGCGATCAACAACAACTACGTCGGCATCTGGTATGTCGGCACCGCTTTCCTGTTCTTCATCTTCGCCGGGATCCTGGGGCTCATCATGCGCACCCAGCTCGCGGTGCCCGAGAACGATCTCGTCGGTCCCAACCTCTACAACCAGCTTTTCACGATGCACGGCACGGTGATGATGTTTCTTTTCGCCGTGCCGGCCGTGGAAGCGATGGGCGTGCTGCTGCTGCCCAACATGCTGGGGGCGCGCGACCTGCCTTTCCCGCGGCTCTCCGCGTACGCATTCTGGGCGTACTTCGTCGGCGGCCTGGTCTTCTTCTCGAGCATCTTCTTCGACCTCGCGCCCAAGGGCGGCTGGTTCATGTATCCGCCGCTCACGACCGAAACCTATTCGCCGGGGGTCAACGAGGATTTCTGGCTGCTCGGCATCGGTTTCATCGAGATCTCGGCCATCGCCGGCGCGATCGAGATCATCGTCGGCGTGCTGCGCACGCGCGCGCCCGGCATGACGCTCGACCGCATCCCGGTGTTCGCGTGGGCGATGCTCGTCTTCGCGCTGATGATCGTCTTCGCCTTCCCCGCCATCATCCTCGCGACCGTGCTGCTCGAGCTCGAGCGCGCATTCCACTGGCCGTTCTTTTCGGCGGAGCTCGGCGGCGACCCGCTCCTGTGGCAGCACCTCTTCTGGTTTTTCGGCCATCCCGAGGTCTACATCATCTTCCTGCCCGCGGCGGGCATGGTCTCGATGATCGTGCCGACGATGGCGCAGACGCCGATCGTCGGCTACCGCCTCGTCGTGCTGGCGATCGTGGGTACGGGATTCCTCAGCTTCGGCCTGTGGGTGCACCACATGTTCACGACCGGCATCCCGCAGCTGTCGCTCTCCTTCTTCTCGGCGGCGAGCATGGCGGTGGCGATCCCGAGCGGCATCCAGGTCTTCGCGTGGATAGCGACCTTCGCCGCCGGCCGCGTGCAGATGAAGACGCCGGCGCTGTTCGTCCTCGGCTTTCTGTTCGTCTTCGTGCTGGGCGGGCTCACCGGGGTCATGGTCGCCGCGGTGCCCTTCGACTGGCAGGTGCACGATACCTATTTCGTCGTCGCCCACTTCCATTACGTGCTCTTCGGCGGCATGGTGTTCCCGCTGTTCGCCGCGTTCTATTACTGGATTCCGTACGTCAGCAAGTACGCTCTTTCCGAGCGCGCCGGACGCTGGGTGTTCGGGCTCATCTTCGTCGGCTTCAACGTCGCGTTCTTCCCGATGCACATCACCGGGCTCGCGGGCATGCCGCGACGCGTCTACACCTACTCGGCGGGACTGGGATGGGACGCCCTCAACATGGTGTCCACCGTCGGGGCGTTCATGATCGCGGCCGGCGTGCTGCTTTTCGTGATCGACCTCGCGCGCAAGTTTCGCATGGGTGGCGAAAACAACGCCGGCAACGTCTGGAATGCGGGCACGCTGGAATGGCTCCCCAACGGCAACTACTCGAACCGCAGCGTGCCGATCGTCACCAGCCGCGAGCCGCTGTGGGACCAGCCGAACCTCGCGAAGGACGTCGAGGCCGGCCACTACTACCTCCCCGGCGCCCCGACCGGAGGACGCGAGACGATCGTGACGAGCGCGGTGGAGGCGAAGCCGCAGTGGCTCCTGCAGATGCCCTATCCGAGCTGGGAGCATTTCATCGGCGCCGTCTTCACCGCCGCGTTCTTCCTGCTCCTCACGTTCAAGCTGGTCGCGGTCTCCCTCGTCTGCGGCTTCATCGCGATCGCGGCCATCGTGAAATGGCTGTGGAGCCTCGATCCCGGTCCTACGCACCGTCCGGTACCGATCGG
>Ga0105106_10000603_pt1 | contig 25365 bp, 24 predicted proteins | sample PPLLaktember2015_5_FD_79109 | JGI IMG/M metagenome (GOLD analysis project Ga0105106, IMG submission 79109) | Freshwater sediment microbial communities from Prairie Pothole Lake near Jamestown, North Dakota, USA - PPLs Lake P8 Core (1) Depth... | ecosystem: Environmental > Aquatic > Freshwater >...
CGAAGACCTCCGGTTCGATCACGGGAGCCGGCGCTTCCTGGTTGCGGATGTACGCTCCCACGCTACGGAGTTCCTCATCGGGCAGCGGACCGCCGTAATCCACACTCCAGGCAGGCATCTGAGTACTCGGAACCCCCGACCTCACTACAGAGAATATAACCTCATTCGGTGTGCTTTTAAGCATCGTGGCGCTATTCAATGGGAAACCAACACCCCCCTCTCCCTGAGAGCCGTGACAGGTGGCGCACTGGGCGTTATAGATCTCGCGTCCCACGGAAATTCGATCAGCAGACAGGTCTGCGGCAGCTTCAGTCAATCGGGTCGGTTGCCCGATCCAATAGAAGGTAAAGCCTGAGATCACCAGAAGGGTCAGCACCAAACCTGCTATAAGGTAGTTAGCGTAATTTTCATGTGATTTCATGCCTGGCCTCGCTTATACCCTGGTCAACTGTTCGGGATCAAAGCTGGAGCGTTGGGTAGGCTTGCCTGTGTCCACCCACACTTCATCCATATTTTTGATCGTGATCGGGAAGGTATCCAGTGGTCGTGGGGCGGGACCACCGGTTACTTCACCGTATCTGTTGAATAGCGAGCCATGGCATGGACAGTGGAACTGGCCTTCTGCTTCCGCCCATGGAATGGAGCAGCCCAGGTGGGTGCATTTCTGCCATAACGCCAGCATTCCCTCCGATGTGCGCACTATAAAGAACCGCCCAGCCAGGACCCGGTTGACGCTGTCAACGGTGAACTCTGCAACCTTGCCAGCGTACACTTCGCCACCAAAGCCGCTCGTGGCGATTGGCTTGATGAAATTCAGCAAGGCCACGGTCGCTTCGCCCAGAAACAGAAGACCAGCCCCGAACCAACCTAAGCCTAGAAACTGGCTGCGGGTCAATGTTTTCTTTGTTTTCGCCTCTGTCATGACTCACCTCTATAAGTTGTCGAATGGGCTGTATCCGCCGGGCATATCCCACGGCCAGAACAGCTTAAAGCCGGGGCCGCGGAACAAGAAACCCGCCAGGGTGAACACGATTGCCCCTACGAACAGCACGGTGAACAAGACTATCATCAACTCACGCATAGTTGGCTTATTACGCCACATGACGAACACCGGCAGCAGCACGATCACACCCATCACCAGTCCGGGAATGAGATACTGCGCTACAAAGTCTGGTACACTGCCGCGTAATAACTCCCGTGGCGAGAAAGTGCTATCGAGAATAATGAACAACGGCATAACCACCAGGGTGTACAGTACGGTATACAGTGTAATGCGCTTGCCGCGCGCTGAGGTAAACCATCGTCCGGCTCCCTCACGCGAATTGTCGATGTAAGGAATTGCTATAACGAAAAGAACCATTAGTGTAGGCATCATTACCGCCATCAGAGTGGGGTGACCATGCTCAAGCAGTTCTTGCAAGCCCATGAAATACCAGGGTGCTTTGGCTGGATCTGTGGTGGTATTCGGGTTGGCCAATTCCTCCAACGGAGCATCGATCGCGAAGGACATGCCTAACAGTGCAACCACCACTGCGAGCAGGAGCAGCAGTTCGATCAGAGCTACAACCGGGAAGGCAAAGACCGAATTATCCGGACCGCGATCAGCCATGATCGTCGGAGCACGCACCAGTTCGACCAGTGAATAGGTCTTCGTAGGGCTCTTCCCAACCGTCTCTTCTGACCCAAATGCCTCAGATTTCACTTTTTCAGCCATTCAACACCTCCTCATCGGGGAGCTCATTGGCAGCCATGCCACCGTCCTTACGCACCCGCCAGACATGCAGCGAGGTGATCAGGGCAATTGCAGCCGGGATGATCATCACATGCAGGGCATAAAAACGAGTCAGAGCTTCCTGCCCGACCTCAGGACCACCTAACAAGAAAGTCTTGGCCACCGAGCCCATCACCGGTGCATAGGAGGCCACACTGGTGCCCACCGTGATCGCCCAATAGGCTAATTGGTCCCAGGGAAGTAGATAACCGGTAAAGCTGGCACCCAGTGTGAGCAGCAATAGCGATACCCCAACCACCCAATTGAATTGCCGGGGTGGCTTATAGGCGCCCGTATAGAAGACCCTGGCCATGTGCAGGACGACCACGATCACCATCAGATGAGCTCCCCAGCGATGCATATTGCGCAGCAATTGCCCGAAAGGCACCACGGTCTGTAAACTGATGATGTAGCCATAGGCTCGTTCCACCGTTGGAGCATAGTAGAACATCAGCAGGATTCCTGTAATAGAAAGCTCCAGGAAGGTGATCGCCGAGAGTAATCCCAACCCAAACGAATAGGTAGCTTTCAAGCTCTTGCGGCTGACCTTGACCGGGTGCAGGTGAAAGAAGATGTTGGTGGTCATCACCAGTGAACGATCAAGTGGGTTATTTGGCCATCCGTGTCGAAAAATAGACATCCAGACCCGCGAATTCGTGATCCATTTAATGATCCGGTCCATAGGTTTCTCCTCAATCCTCCTCATAACTTAATACTTCTCTGAAGCGGAATGCTTCCATTGTGATGGCATAGGTTGGGCAGCGATCTGCGCACAAAGCGCAGCGCGTACAGGCTTCGTCGTCCTTGAGCATGGCTGCGACTGAGGCCTCATTCTCCTGCAGATATACTGCCAACGGCTGGCCTAATTGAGCTTCTACTACCGCGGAAAACTTCTCATCCCCTGCGATCTGATCCAGACGGACGATCTTCAAGCAATCCCAGGGACAGATATCCACACAGGCATTACACAGGATGCACTTGGTGCCATCAAAGATGGTGTTGACGCTGCATTCCAGGCAGCGGCTGCCCTGCTCCGCACCCTCGTCAGGGGAATAACCAAGCTCAACCACCGCGATTCCAGTACGGCGGTCGATCGGCAGTGTGGGCACCGGGCGTCGCGCCAGCTTGGACCAATTCTCAAACATGACGTGGTTAGGCAGATCGAGCCATTCGGTTTCCACATCTAGCTTCAGTTTACGGCCTTGAATGCGCTCTTCCATGCCCAGGGCAGCCACATGCCCATGTCGGACCGCATCAATGATCAACCTGGGCCCATAAGCTACATCCCCACCGGCAAAAACATCAGGAACGGAGGTCTGACCATTCTCCGGGTTGATCTCTACCAGGCCGCGCGGCGAGATCTTGATATCCTCAGCGCCGCCCAGCACACTCAGGTCGGCCCGCTGACCGATCGCCAGGATGATAGTATCCGCTTCCCAAATGGCTTCACTCCCAGTCTTGAACTTGGGATTGAAGCGGTGGTTCTCATCGAAGACCGATTCCACATCGATCACCTCCAGGCCGATCACTTTGCCGTCTTTCCCTAAAATCCGGCTGGGACCTTTGCGTGGGGTGAGCTGAATGCCCTCTTCCAGTGCTTCATCCAGCTCAAATTGCGAGGCGGGAAGCTCGCTCCAATCCTCCAGCGCGATCATCCGAACGTCGGCAACACCCAGGCGGATTGCGGTGCGGGCGACATCCAGTGCGGTAGCCATCGTTTCGGATTCTTCTTCGATGCGGGCATCGATATCTTTGATCGCTTTTTGCTGATCAGCGGTGTGCTGTCCCAGGCGCAAGGCAGTCCGAGCGGCATCCATCGCCACATCTCCGCCCCCAACCACAATTACGTGCTTACCCAGGCTGACCTTATAACCCAGGTTATAGTTCAACAGCATATCCACCGCGATCAAAACACCGTCCAGATCTGAACCCTCAATATTTATCATGCGACCTTTCATCAGGCCTATGCCAAGAAAGACCGCATCATAATTACGCCGTAGATCTTCCAGTGTGATCTTATCGCCGATCGGGGTATCGAAATGCATCTCCACCCCCAGATCAAGGATCGCCTGGACCTCAGCGTCCATTGCCTCTTGCTCAATCCGGTAGACCGGCACGCCGTAGCGCATCATGCCGCCTGTCTTGGGACCGCCCTCGAATAAGGTCACCTGGTGACCCAGCACAGCCATATCATGTGCGACGGTCAGGCCGGCTGGTCCGGCTCCCACCACAGCCACCCTACCCTGTTTGCGTCCCGGCTGGGTCGCCAATCGCTTTAGCTCCTGGAGCGACCAGCGGGCAGTAGAGTAGAAATGGGCAGGTCCCGTTCCTGGTATGGTTCCGTTTTCCGATGTCAGGCGGATATTTCGCGAGTACACTCCTTCCCAGCTCTTGTTCTCAGCAAAATTGCCGGGGTAGAATTCTTCTGCAGCTTTGCGTGTAATAGGGCAGCTAGCCGCTTCTGGACCAAACTTCTCGGTAAGGATCCGTTTGATCGGCCGGATGGCCACCGGTTCGTAATCTGGTCCCACATCCCCACGCCGACAGGCGATCTCGCAAGGCGCCCCGCAGATTCGTCCACATACTGTGGAAAGGGGGTTGGGGTCGTGGGATATTTCAAAGCCCAGCTGGATATCACCGCGGGCTGCTGCAACCACATAGCCGCGCGAATCAGTATAGACCGGACAGCCCCACTGGCACTTCACCATCCTACGCCAGTGGTTGACATCGGGAACCTCAACTGTGTATTTTTTATGCCTCATGGAAAGCTCCTGCCCTGCATGACATAAAACATTAAGAGGTGAGCTATGCTACAATGTGGGACAACCCTACCTGATGAGGCGCGCCCCATGAAACTCTGGTGCTCTGGTTGTATTGTGATTACACTTCTGCTACTGATGTCCGGATGTTCGGACGAATTGAAACCTACCCTGGCGCCTGATGCTTCAGCCGAGGCGGTCCCAGACCTTACTGGAGATTATCTGGTCGCCGGGATCGACCCCCTTGGAACGGAGTATGGAGGCCGGTTGACCATCCGCGCTGCGGAGATTCCGAGTAACTACACCCTGCAGTGGATCATCACTGGCTCCATCCAAGAGGGGACCGGGGTCATCCAGGGCAATCAATTCCTGGTCAATTGGAACAGCATAGAAGAATTTGGTGGGGGTGTAACGGGCACCACTACCTATACTGTGACCGTACAGGGAGAGCTGTATGGGATCCGACTTATTGATGGGCATGTTGGTGAAGGGACTGAATATGCCTTTCCGAGTGAGTAGTTGATCTCTCAGACCTGACCGGTAACCATCTTCCGGACCAGGCAACTGGTCAGGTCTGGTCTTGACAGCCTTTCAAGGCAGTCATTGTCCTTCGGATATTATTTTAAGGTGAGCAGATAAGCCACGACGTCGTTCAACTGATCCTCGGTCAGTAAAGTCGCCCAGTTCTTGGACATGACCCCAGCAGTGAATCCCTCAACCACATAGGCATCTGGCTCAAGGATCGATTGGCGGAAGTATTCCTCAGCCGACTCATCCGAGACACGCGTGCCGGCTGTGGTACCGATCCCTGCCAGGGACGGGCCAACCACAACGGTACCTGCGGTCAGTGAGTGACAGGTGGTGCAACCAGGCTCAGAACCTACGACAACCTGGTTGAAGAGCTCTTCCCCGCGTGCGGCAGCGTCATCACTGCCACCCCCGCCACCGCAGGCTGACAACAGCAACCCTGAGACAAGCAACACAGCAAAGAACACAGCGAGCTTTTTGGACATAGTTATTCTCCTTATTTGATATTCAGACAGTTTCACCTGTCAATGTATTGAGCGCTTTGCCTGGTAAATTCAGACAAAATTACTCTGATTTTGTGATTTTTTTCACACTTATAGTTTACTTCAAAGTTAACAGAAATGCCAATCTATCTTAAATAATTGATCACCTGCTCCAGGGTTGACCACCGGGCGCATTGAGGTCAATATTGGAGATTTGCGCAATCAGCTGCGGCCCGTAAGCAATCAGGATCAACACAATGGTTGCGATCAACCAGGGACCCCACCGGTCAAGCCAGGCAGGTGTACGTGCCGGGTCTTGTAGGGATTCGGCGATGGGCACCTCTACCTGTTCATTAGCTTCGGCCCTCTGTTTGCCTAAAGCCGTAGCGGTTATGATCGTGATGTACAGATAAGCGCCAATGAACAAGATTCCCCCACCGATCGCCACCTGGATCAGTCGACCCTGCCAGGCATCCGGCACATAGGGAGCGATCCCCAACGGCGTCCGCCGCGGTGCCCCAAATAAACCCAGCGTATGCATTGCATTAGAGAAGATCAGCATACCTGTGAACCAGATCCAGGATTGGATAACAGCCAATTTGGGTTTCCACAGCTTTTTGCCGGTCAGGTAGGGCACCAGCCAATAGGTGATACCCATAAATGAGAGCGTCGACGCTGAGGCGACCGTCAGGTGGAAGTGACCCGGCACCCAGGTGGTATTGTGAATGACCAGATTGATGTTATACGAGGCATTAGTGATACCACCGATGCCACCAAAAAAGAACAGGATGCCTGCCAGAAGCTGCGCTGCAACCGAGGGATTAGACCACGGAAGGGCTTTGATCCAGCCCAGCAATCCTTTCCCACCGCGCTGCCGCCCAGAGTACTCCAACGATGCGATCACAGTGAAAGCAGTCATCATTGAAGGGAAGAACACCGCATAAGTCAGGATGGCATGGATGCTTTTCCATACTTGCGGCACACCTGGGTCCGCAAATTGGTGATGAAAACCCAACGGCACGGAGAGCACAAGGAATAACCAGAAGGCCAGTCGCGCCAGTGAGTCACTGAACAACTTACCGCCAGCCTGCTTGGGCAGCATTCCGTACCAGGAAACATAAGCAGGTAGCAGCCAGAAATACACCAGGGGATGCCCGGTAAACCAGAAGTAAGTGCGCGCCAGCTGTGGATCCGTACCCTCGATCAATCCCAGTGACCATGGCAGTAGCATGGTCAGGATTTCCGTCGCAATACCCAGAGTAGCTAGCTGCCACATGACCATCGTGACCAGGCTACCCATGGTGATAAGAGGTGTGCGCACACCGGGATTTTCTTTACGCCAGGCACCATAAGTGAAATACATGCCATAGCCTTCCACCCAACTGCCCACTACAACTAGTATCAGGCCAAGGTAAAACGCCCAGTGGGCCTTGAGTGGAGGGTAGAATGTGTAGAGCACCGAGGCAAATCCAAGCACGATCGGTACAGCGGCTGTTACCAATCCGACCACCATCATCCAGAACCCGACGGCGTTCAACTTTGGATAACGCAAGGGTCGCCTTAATCCATGCTGTACTGCCAGGGTCAAAAAGCCGGTGATGAAGAAGGTGGTCCAGATGAGAGCATTCAAAACACCGTGCAGGGTCAAGTCTTTAAAATAGTCGCCTAACATTAGCGGTTTCAGCAGCGGATATAGATCCATTCCGCCGTGCTCCAATGCCTGCATTGGGCCAAACAATGAGCCAATCGACAACGCCGCAATCGCCACAATCAAATGCCAGCCGATGAAACGTTTTCCGCTGGAGGTCATTTCGAATTGTTCCGTCATAGCAACTCCTGATTTTCTCTTGTAATGACGCCGATTATGGCGTTTCCACGATCAATTTGCCAGCCATGGTCATGTGCGCAGTACCGCAGTATTCTGTGCAGATGTAACTGAACTCACCTGGCGTGTCAAAAGTCAGGGTCATGGATGATACATGTCCAGGGATCACCTGCACATTCAGATTTGTCCCTTCCAGCAGAAAACCATGCTGGTAATCAATGGCGGTGATATAGAATGTCACCTCCGAACCTACCGGGACACGGATCTCATTAGGAATGAACATCCAGGCACGCGCAATGATGTATACCTCGTATTTCCCGGGGGCAATTTGCCGCGGCGCAACCGTCCGGTCAGCCCATTCTGTCGCTACCAATTGCGGGTCAACCCGCTGTTGAGGCGCAGGTACTTGAATGCCCATGGCAAAACCCGCCACGAATACTGCCACCGCAAAAATCACCAGGACCGCTGCTGTGATCAGTATCCAGGTCTTTTCGTATGGATCAATGTGAAGGGTTTCCTTGGATGTCATACTGTTATTCCTCGCTGCAATAGGATGACATACACCGTCCCCCATAACACGATCAGCATCACCATAAATATGAACAGGATGACCAGGGTGCCTTTGGGTTTGAATTCATCTCCGCCATTTGGATCTTCATTCATTAGCTTCCTCCTAATCAAAATTATATACAATGAAGAATACACTAACGCAGTAAAAATGTCAGATCGGCGGCTATATCTTCAGCAGACGTTCCATAAGGGAAAACCAGCTTGAGGTGACCTTCAGTATCGATGACCATCTGCGAGGCTGTATGGTTGACCAGGTAATCTGTCGCCACGCTCCCCGCTTCTTTGGAAAAATATATTCCATAAAGAACTGCGACCGTCGAGACCTCATCCAGTGTCCCGGTCAAGCCGAGAAAATCCGGGGAAAATCGAGTCAGGTATTGTGCCAGTGTCTCCGGTATATCCCGCTCAGGGTCTACGGTCACCATGATCACCTGAACCTGGTCAGCCTGCGGTCCAAGCAGCGCCAGTGCTTGTTTATATTCAAAGAGAGTCGTTGGACATACATCCGGGCAGAATGTATATCCGAAATAAAGAACCACTAACTGACCGCGAAAATCGCTCAGGCTGACCAGCTGCCCATTCGTAGATGTCAGAGTGAAATCCGGGGCGACATCCGGCGATTGGATCAACTGCCCGTGGAAAGAGTATGGTTTGACCAGATAAAGCCCAAGCCAGCCGGTCACCAGGATCATCAGAGCGCCAGCCAAAACCAGGGCGATGGTTCTGTATTTCATCCTACCTCCTCACGGTGCATAACACGAAAATAGATGGGCGGCTTCGTAAGCCAGGCGCGCTGCTCCTACACTCTGTTGAATCTCTTCGATCAATACCTGAATATGCTGGAGGATGCGCTCGGCATCTGGGATTCTAGATGAATATCGATACTCGCCGCGGATGATCCCCCAGCCATCTACCAGCACGAATACAGGATCCAATTTATACCCACCTTGATCGTCGGGTTCATAATATACTTCAAACCCGCTGCCGACGATCGTTTTTAGCAGGTTGGTGTTGTTCGTTGTGGCAACCTGCCAACGCTCTGGTTCGGCACCTAGACTCTTGGAATAAGCTTGCAGCTCCGCTGGGGTATCTCTCAAAGAGTCCACTGAAATGGATACCAGGCTGACCGGCACCCCCGCCAGGTCCAGTTCAGCCAGGCGTTCTTGCACCTGATGCATTGTTTCGTTGGCTTGAGCACATGCTTCCCCGCAGCGCGAATAAGTAAAATTATATAAGACCAACTGACCGCGCAGATCTTCATTGGTCAGGGTCGTTCCGGCCTGGTTGACCAGGGAAAATCCTGGCGCCAGCCGGATACGGGGTAAGACCTTGATCGGCTGGAAGATGGCGAATGCAAAAGCCGCCACTACGAACAAGGCGATCAGGGTCGCTACCCCATAAACCAGCAGTCGTCTCATGTGATATCCACTCCCAGACAGACAAATGTCATCGCCCTGAATGCATTCCCACCAATAAGGTCACCAGCGCGCCTTGTGTTGCTCAACACAACCGATCAAGTTCTCGACCTACATTTTTTCACCGGATTCGGTGACAGAACCACCCGCAGACCACATTAAGTACCTATCCCCTCAAGCTCCATATCCCAGTGGACGATTGCTGCTAAAAAGACCGCGTCAACTCCAGCTTGAGTCGCATTCTGACATCATTATCCACAAACAAAGCCCCGTGGTGCTGATGTACTGGATGAATGTCACTGCCTGGGAGAAATGCGCTCTGCTCCAACACCGAACCATCCCCAACATCTTTTTGAAGGTAATCAACTTTATTTATTTTGCCTATTAAATCCCGAATAATCGATACATTGGCAATGGTTTTAATCCCATATCCGAAGATCGATACCGATGGAACACTTGCAATGGGTTTTAGCTCTTTACGAAAGTCCTTGCCTAATTTTAATAAGTGAGCATATTCTGGGGGCAGCCAACTCACATCCTCAATGAAATTAACTTTCTTGCCATTCTGGTCAGTTCCCACAGCGTAATCAGGCAGGATCTGGTAGCTGCTGGGAAATGACATCATAACCTTCCTTAAGCGCTCACCCATGATTCCGAATGGAAGCACCTCTGGCGCTACCAGCATGCTTACCAACCCTTTTACTGCCCCCTTGTGCGGTCCACCCATTAAGATGATCTTTTCAATATGCTTATTTCCACCCAGGTGTTCCACATAATAACGGGTAACCATGGTGCCCAGGCTATGCGCGATAATGATCACCGGTTTACCTGGGGGCAGACTTTTGACCAACTGCGCCAGCTGGCGCGCTGATGATCGTACATCCTGACGCCAATCGTATGGGAATTCATAGAAATCGACTCCCCGCTGGTAGTTCAGCTCATCAACCAGATAGTCACCCAGGCGGTTGTATTGGTCTTGCTTGATCAAATTCGGTATGATCACGATCTCATCCACGATGTTGCGGGGTTCCAACGGGATATCGGATGGATAGATGTATATCTCAGGGTCGGTAAAGATAGTTTTGAGATTAGGCCAGACCCGTTCCTTACCTAACCAAAGCTCAGACCCCATCATTCCTGGGACGAACACAACGATTCTCCGGTCGGTATACTGGACCAGATTCTCCGTTGCCATGGATAAGGCCGTTTCCTGAAATCCGCTTTTATAAACGATCTGGGTAGACCCTAATTGAAAGGTGTCACCATTTTGAAGGATATGCTGATCGATCTTGTTCCCACACATCCATATACCATTTGTACTGTTAAGGTCCACAACAACGAAATTATCGCCCTCTCGATGGACTTCGGCATGCCGCCGAGACACATCCGTAGAGTCAATAAAGATTTCACAGCTTTCATCGCGCCCAATAGTTACCTGGTCGAGGTCAGCCAGATCTAATTCCCAGGTTTTTTTTCTTGTAAAGATCACCAGTCTTGGACTGCTGGTGTCATTTACCATTTGTGGCAGGAACTCTCCGATCATGGTTTGGTCAAGTTGTACCGGACCATCGATTTTCATCGTCATGCCAACATCTTCACTGGGCTCTTCTACCTGGTACTTAAGCTGCTGGCTTCCCAGGCTGATCGTATCTCCAGGCTTCAGGGTGGCGCGGTCTACCTGAATGCCATTGACCCGCGTACCGTTGGATGAGCCCAAATCCACAAGTACTACTCCCGATGGTCCGCATTCCAATCGAGAATGAGTCCGGGATATCCGCACATCGTTTAGCACTACGTCATTGGTGATCAATCGACCAATTGACACACTGCACTTGGCGAGAACGAATTCCTGAAATGGACCATTGGGATTAAGCAGGAGCAACTTCCCATAGCTAACACTCATCTGATCCTCCCCAGATAAATAGCCGAACTATTGGATCAAGGATCCACATGGTTCATGCCTAATACTCGGGAATTATATTCCCTTATGGATTATTTTGGAAGAATCTGTACGGAATATTATAATTTACAGGACGAAATGGACAATTAAATATATACCACATTCCAAACTAATTATTTTGAAGATACCGGTCAAAGAACTCAAGCGTGCGTGTCATTACCAGGCTGAAATAATTCGATAGGTTGTGATTATCCCCAGGGTACTCGTAATACTCCCCCAGCATACCGGCATCCAGGATCTGTTGGTATAGGTTTCGTGAGAACTGTATCGGTACTTCGGTGTCCTCTGTGCCGTGATGGAGCTGGACCGGTCCGGAGAGATCGTTTAGAAATCCGTTAGCTGATATCCCCATCCAAAATTCTGGATTTTCCTCCGGCGAGCCGTATATTTCCTGCCAGGATGACCGCCAGCCTGAGCGGAAATTGGGATTCGGGGTGGATGTTGGCACACCCGGTGTAGGTCTTCGCCAGCAGCAGATCAGGTCAGGATACGATCCGACCACACCCGCCCAGATCACTCCCGCCCGGATATCCGGTGAGATAACCATGGCGCGCAGGGTCAGGTAGCCGCCCAACGAATGCCCCCACATGCCAATGCGGGCTGGATCGGCCAGGGGAAAAGCTTTAAGGGAAGCGACCGCATTCAACACATCCACCAGGTAACCGGGGTTGCCATATGCGCCGGTGGCCTGGCCATCCGAACGGTCATGGCCGCGGTAGTCAATGCGATACACTATATAACCACTGCGCGCCAGATTGTCCACATAAGCAATATAGCGTTCCGTGGAACGGTATTGGTCTGGAGGAATATATCCGTGATTGAAGACAATCGCCGGCCAGCCTGAGGCAGGTAGCTCGCCATCCGGCACGGTCAGCAGACCGTAAATACGCAACCCTTCGGATTCATACCAGGCCATATAACGGGAGTAGTTAGCGCCTGGTTCCAAGGTCTCCTCGATTGTAATGACACTGCCAGGATAAGGGGTTTGCCGGGCAGCCAGGATGTTCATCGGATGAAGGGTCGCTGTAGGTGTAGGGGTGTTGGTGGGTGTCGTTGTCTGCGTTGATATTGGCGTAGTACTCGGGATTGGGGTTTCTGTTGGAGCTGCGGTTGGTTCCGTTTGCATAGTGGTGGTTGGAATAACGACAACTATTGTCCCATCCGCGGTTAGATCTTGGTGTATGCTGCAGCCAGTGGTAATAAACAGGAAGAACAACCCAATGAACAATAATAAAATAGAAGCTGCTTTCATAGGAATAAAAGGTTTCATCATGTTTGCACCTAAGGTTGCCATCCATTGTAACCAAAGTTACTCCCGCGAAGATAATTATTTCATGAGACCTCCATAAATCAAAATCGCTCAGCCATTGCTGAGCGATTGATCCTGGCGGAGAGGGAGGGATTTGAACCCTCGTTCCCTTACGGGAAACACGCTCTCCAGGCGTGCGCGCTAGGCCAGACTACGCGACCTCTCCGAAATCGTTGTGGCTGTCTCTCCACAGCGGAAGGCATTATACCATAACCAAACTCGGGTTAGGAGATAGGGCACGTCTACTTACGTTCATATACGAGGACTTCTTTGTCCCAGGCGCGCTTGAATCCAGCCGCAGCCAGGTAGGGTTGTAGTTCTGGGTGCAGCGAGGTGATCCAACCCACGTACGGATACTCCCGTTTCGCAGCCAACCGGCGGTAATCCAGCAGCAGGGCACTCAGGTCTGCTGGGGAACAACCAATGATCTCAGGGGTTGGGTACTTGGTTCCCTCATCTTCATCATCTACTGTAACTAATAGGCCCGCATCGCCGCGCCACTGCCACGCCCGTCCTTCCTGAATGGCTTTTATAATATATTTAAGCTGCGGATCGGACCACCACCAATCATGTCCATACATCGATGATTGCCAGGTAAATATCGGACTTTTCACCGCTTGCTGAAAGGCAGTCTCAGCCTGATCCACCGTCAAGGGTGTGAAAGTATCCACCGCTTCAGCCAGGCATGTGGCAGTAAAAATGGTGAACTCGCCGATCTGGTGAAAACCGGTCCGGTCGCACAGATGCTTCACTTTGGGATTCATGGTTGCCAGGCGGATGATCCCCTGCCCATGCCGATGCTGCCAATAATCGAGCATGTACGCATGCAGGTGGGACGCGATCCCTTTATCTTCCATTTCAGGATGCACCCGCAGCCCTGCCAGATACCACTCATGTGGAGAAAAGCATTCCAGCATACAGATTCCCACCACCCGCCCGCCGTACTCAGCAACGGCTAGAAATCCTTCCGGGTCGTCCAGCCATTCTGCCCACGTCTCGGGAACATAGTCATGGCCATCCCATATGTGGCGGGTGACTTCGAGCATGTCGGCGGTATCTTTTAGCAAGGCAGGGCGGCAGACAAGGCGAGCCAGTTCGGTTGGATGTAGCATGGGGAATTGTTCTTTCATGGTTGTCCGGGGTTAATTCGGGAATATGGCTGCGAAAGCCTCAGGGGCATAACGCGCCACCATATTTGCGGAGAGTCCGTTTTCCCGGCAGATCTCCTCGTAGAAATCGACACTGGGACGCCTGATGCGCGTCTGGGTTGCCTCATCTAATCTCCACAGACCAAAGCGCTGCGTCCAGCCACGCTCCCATTCAAAATTATCCACTAAAGACCAGTGGAAATATCCTTTGATCGGCAAGTTGTTGTTCACTCCACGCCAGACCTGGTGCAGATGTTCTGCGAGGTAGCGTGGTCGCAGGTGGTCATCCGGATCCTCCACACCATTCTCGGTAATATAAATCGGCACCTTGAACCGCATGCACCACTTCAGGCCTTCAAGCATGCCTTCTGGTTCATTGGCCAAGAAACCTGATAAGCTTTTCTCTGCCTCCGGGCGGAAATAGCGCTGCGCAAATAAGTCGCCAGGTTTGAGTAGGTTGAAAGCCACATAATCACGCGTATAGTAATTGAAACCGATATAGTCTTGTGTGGCTCTGGCTTGAGGAATGCGCTGGCGTTTATACGCTAGTTGCACCACCCCATTTTGAGCAGCCAGTGGAAATGTGGTGTTCATCGCCATGGCGAATAAGCCTGTTATCCACTGATCTGGAGGAAACCAGGGTTTTGCTGGAACCAGGCTGCGATAATTGATCGCCATGCCGACCAGAGCCTGCGGTTGGATCACATGAATGGCGTGGTAAGCGGCAGCATGCGCCTTTACCATATTGACCACCGCCCGAAACATTGCCGCAAAATCCTTCTTCCCTGGCGGCCATAATCCAACAAGGTAAGCCAACACAGCGTTGCCATTGGGTTCATTCAGGGTGCACCAAAGGGAGACATTATCCTTCAACACCTTAACCACCCGGCGGGTAAAAGTCTCAAAATATCCGACGAATGCCTCATTTTCCCAACCGCCCATCTCTTCCAGCCAGAGTGGATTAGTAAAGTGGTGCAGCGTTACCATGGGGGTGATATTCAATTCATTAAGTGTGCGCACCATTTCCAGGTAGCGATCTAGTGCTTCTTCGTCCCAACGATCCGGGGTGGGTTGGATGCGACTCCATTCCACCGATAGACGGTGGGCGTTTTGTCCAGTCTCGGCTGCCCGCTGAAAGTCTTCTCGCCAGCGACCGTTCCACCAGTCGCAGGCAAGACCTGATTTATGCCCGTTAATGATCTTGCCCGGGATTTGTTCCCAGGCATACCAATTGTTGTTTGTATTGTTGCCTTCGACCTGGTGCGCGGCGGTTGCCGTACCCCATAGAAAACCATAAGGAAAATGAAATGTTGCTTGCGCCATAGATTCTCCAATGAGAGCGATCGATCTACAGGGTTATTTTACCCTGCCTTGCCAATGGAGCGGAGGCAAGTTTGACCGTTGGCCGCGCTATCGGATGTGTGGTATGCTTAAATACCGTGAGAGATGTAACGACCTATTTATCTCTGGGAACCAACTTGGGAGACCGGCTCGCCAACCTGGCTGCAGCCCGCGCGGCGCTGGAACCGTTGATCCACCTCACAACAAGCTCATCCATCTATGAGACAACTCCCTGGGGAGTCACCGATCAGCCAGATTTCCTCAACCAGGTAGTTCAGGCACACACCCGGCTGCACCCACATGGTTTACTATCGCACCTTAAATCCATCGAGGTTGACCTGGGCAGGCTGCCTACTTTCCGTAACGGGCCGCGGCTGATCGACATAGATATCCTGTTCTATGCAGACTGGGTGCTTGACAGCCCGGTTCTGACTATCCCTCACGCACGTCTGACAGAACGGGCATTTATATTAGTCCCGCTGGTGGAGATCGCTCCTGATTTATGTCACCCTGTTACAGGGAAAACTATGGCAGAGACTCTGGCAAGGTTGGACTTAAAAGGAATCTCCATGATCCAAGCCCGCAACTGACCTGAAGCCAATCATGACCATACTCATCCGCAACGGCACCCTCATCACCGATTCCGATACCTTTCAAGCAGACATTCTGATTGCTGGCGAGCAGATCCAGACGATTGACAAGAGTATTCCGCCACCTGCAGCCGACACCGATATTATTGATGCCAGTGGGAAGCTGATCCTGCCAGGCGGGGTGGATCCCCACACACACTTCAACCTGCCCATGTTTGGTACGGTGTCATCAGATGACCATTACACCGGTCTGAAAGCCGCGGCATTTGGAGGAACCACGACTATCCTGGACTTCGTGCCTCAGGAGTCCGGAACCCTGCACTCAAGTATCGCTAACTGGCATGCCCGTGCAGATGCAATGGCAGCGGTTGATTTTGGCTTCCATATGAACATCACGCGTTTTGATGACACAGTCGCCGCCGAGATCCCCTCACTACCGGCACTGGGAATTAGCTCCCTCAAAGTGTTTACCGCATACAATAACCGTCTGCGACTGGCTGATGGGGAGATATTCCGGGTACTGCGAATTGCCAAAGAAAACGGCCTATTGACCATGCTGCATGCCGAGAATGGCGATGTGATCGATATCCTGGTTGCAGAAGCACTGGCTGCCGGGTATACCCAGCCTGAATGGCACGCCCGCACCCGCCCTGCCTGGGGCGCGGTTGAGGCAGTGCTGCGCAGTGCGGCACTGGCCGCTCAGGCTGATGCCCCGCTTTACGTTGTCCACATGAACGTCGCCGGTGAGGTAGACATGCTGAGCTATGCTCGCCAGCATGGGCTGCAGATCATGGGTGAAACTTGTCCGCAGTACCTGTTTTTCTCGGACGATTCTCTACGCCGACCAGACGGGGCGAAATGGGTCTGTTCGCCGCCGGTGCGTACACCTGCAGACAGCGCCCGCCTGTGGCAAGCTGTGACAGACGGAACCATTCAAACCATTGGCACTGATCATTGTCCCTTCTTCTTCGATGGCAGCAAGCCTATCCTTTATGAAGGAAAAACAGTTGCCATCCCAGGCAAAGAATTAGGCAGGGATGACTTTACCAGGATCCCCAACGGTCTGCCGGGTGTGGGTGACCGACTGCCGATCTTGTGGACTTATGGCGTACGCGCCGGACGGATTACTCCCAACCAATTTGTTGCCCTCACCAGCACCAATCCAGCCAGGATATTTGGTCTATATCCACGCAAAGGAGCGCTGCTGCCCGGCTCAGATGCTGACCTGGTGATCTGGGAGCCGGAACAGCGCCTGACTTATGGCGTTGCTGTCGCCCAGCATCGCACCGATTACAATCTATACGAGAACTGGGAGGTAGTGGGGTTCCCTGAAAAAGTATATCTTCGCGGCCAATTGATCGTGGACGGATCCCGTTGGTTGGGTCGTGCCGGGATGGGTAAATACCTCTCGCGCAGTACGCACAATCCATTTATTTAGTTATTCTCTACTCGTACGATCCATTATTTGCTGCCAAGCATAAACCATCATGATCATCCTGATCGCTATTTTCCTTCTGCTGCTTATTCCGGCAGTCATGCTGGCTGTTCGTTTGCTGCGTAATCGGGCGAGCTACCTGTGGTCTCTGGGATTTTTCGGCGCGTTGGTTGTCTGGCCACTGGTTTTGTTCTCTCGCCTGAATATGCCTCAAGTGGTTGCCTTTTTATCCTGGCAGCCACAAGTATTCTTTCCTTTCTCACCAGAACTTTTATTAGACACGACTTCATGGGTATTCGCATTTGCCTTGGCAACCCAGGTGTTATCAGTCATGATGACCAGTGTTGCCCGTTTGAGTGGACCCAACCTGGTTGCTCCAGAAATTCAATCAGGATCAATTAACCCCGAAGATCAACCGCCTTCGCCAACGTTTATCGCCCTGCAAGCACCTTTATATCAGAGTAATAACTGGCGTGCCTGGGCAGGCAATCTTGCATTAACCAGTTTTGGGTTAGTGGCTGTCCTGGCAGGCAATCTGCTCACCCTGGTTCTGGCCTGGGCTGCGCTGGATATTGTTGAGTTAGTGATCCTGCTTGGGCAGGTAACCACCGGGCAACAGCGGGAGCGAGTGGTGGTGGCTTTCTCTGCCAGAGTAGGTGGGATTGCCGTGATGTTCATGGCGGGAATTGTCATCTGGCAGCAAGCAGGCGGGCTGGATTTTTCTTCGATCACACCGCAATCCAGTCTTGTTTTAATGTTAGCTGCTGGGCTGAGATTGGGCATCCTGCCACTGCACCTGCCCTTTACACATGAGCTGCCCATGCGTCGTGGTATTGGGACGATCCTCCGTCAGGTTCCGGTCGCAGCCAGCCTGGTCTTGCTGGTGCGCACTGCTGAGATCCCTGTTCCAACCGGGGTTGTTCCTTACTTGATTTGTTTTACTGCGCTGGCTGGGGGGTTTGGGGCGATTGGCTGGCTGCGCGCAGCAGACGAGCTGGCAGGTCGCCCATATTGGATCTTAACCACCGCATCCCTGGCAATGGCTGCCGCACTACATAACCAGCCACAGGCGTGCCTGGTCTGGAGTCTGGCAGCTTTGCTGCCTGGAACCCTGCTTTTTACCACCTCGCTACGTCGGCGGATCCTGGCTCCGATCATCCTGCTGAGCCTCCTCGGTCTGACCGGATTACCTATCACTCCAACCTGGGCAGGAACGAGTATTTTCCAACCCTTAGGTGCAACAGCCGGTGTCATTGCACAGATTTTCAGCTGGCTGACTGGTTTCTTCTTTATTGGCGTCCATGCAATGCTATTAGCAGGTTATCTTGTCCACGGGCTGCGTGGGATCATGTATTCCGATGGCGAACCGGTGACTCAAGTCGAACGTTGGATCTGGCTACTTTACTTCCCTGGGTTGCTGCTCCTCCCAGTGATCCACTGGTTACTAGGATGGCACATCCGTTCGACGATGGGATATCCATGGTCGTTGCCTGAGACCTCCCTTCTGACCTGGGTGGAAGGTCCATTAGCCCTCGGATTGGCAGCTGCGATCTGGTATTATCGGCCGCGGCTGGTGAAGGAAGTAATCGCGGTGAGTATGACACAATCTGCCAGACAATGGCTGCCAGTCAGTTTGTTTTATCGGTTCATCTGGGGAATTTATCGTATCATAGCTCAGATAATCAAGGTAATAAGCATCACACTTGAAGGTGAAGCAGGTATTCTTTGGGCGCTGGTATTAATGGTCTTGATCTTGGTTTCCTTACAACGCTAACGAGGCATTCGGATGATCCCAGATTGGTTATTACCCATTTCAGTAGGTTTGGTAAGCCTCAGCTCTATCGGGCTATTACTCAATCTTGACTGGCGATGGAGCATTACCATTTTGGGTTTACAGTACATCGGTGTGTTTCTTCTGGTCAGCCCTGCATGGGAAATCGAGCTGGTAGCAACCATATTGGTATCAGGATGGATGGCTGGGGCTGTGTTAGGCGTGACTATGTCCAGCATATCTGCTGCACAACCGCAAGAAATCCGTACCGGTATATCAGAGCGGATATTCCGCTTGATCGCAGCCGGACTGGTCGCACTTGTCCTTATTTCAGCTGTTCCTAAATCAGAATCCTGGTTTGTCCAGATTAATCCTGCCAGCCGGTGGGGTGGCTTCATCCTGATCGGGATGGGCTTTTTACATTTAGGCTTGACCAATAATCCACTCCGGGTTACTCTGGGATTGCTAACCATCCTGTCTGGATTTGAGATCATCTACGCAGAAATAGAATCCTCAACCCTGGTGGCCGGATTACTCGCAATCATTAACCTGGGTTTGGCGCTTGTGTGTGCGTACTTATTAATCGCCCCTGCCCTGGAAGAAGCACCATGAGCGCCCCGATTCTGTGGATTGTGATACCGATCATATCCGGCATGGGTATATTCATTCTGCGCCGATGGTATCGTCTCAGTGTGCTTTTGGGCACGGCGTTGACTTTACTGCTTTCATTATTAGCCTGGCTGCTACCAATCAACGAGTTAATCATCTTCGGTCCCTGGACAATCAGAATCGGGGAACGAATGACCATCCTGGGACGCCAATTTATCCTGACAAATACCGATCGACCTCTGTTGGCAATTCTTTACCTGTTGGCTGCGTTGTGGTTTGCCAGTGCTTATGTCGCCCATGCCGGGCGTATGTACGTACCATTAGGATTGATCATCACTGGCATCCTTACTGCCGTACCGGCAGTCGATCCTTTCTTATATGCAGCGCTGCTGCTTGAGGTTGCTGCACTGGCGAGTGTGGTTTTACTCAACCGCCCTGGTCAGCCGGTTGGGCGTGGCACATTGCGCTTTCTTATCTTCCAAACCCTGGGAATGCCATTCCTATTATTTACCGGATGGCTGCTCACCGGAGTTGAAGCCAGTCCCAGCGAATTGGATCTGGTCAACCGGGCTGCCATATTACTCGGATTTGGTTTTGCCTTTTGGTTGGCGATCTTCCCATTCTACACCTGGATGCCAATGCTGGCGGAGGAAGTCCATCCATATTCGGCGGGTTTTGTTTTCCTTCTCATGCCCTTTGTGGTTATGCTGTTCGGATTAGGATTTCTGGATCGGTATGCCTGGTTGCGGGGCATAGAACAACTGGACACCTTGCTTCAAATTGCAGGTGTAATGATGGTCCTGACAGGTGGTATCCTGGCAGCTTTCCAACATCACCTCGGACGCATTCTCGGCTTCGCAATGATGGTCGAAATTGGAAAGGCGATTCTATCTATCAGTCTCCCCGCAGGTCTGCCATTGTTCTTTGCCATGATCCTACCAAGGGCGAGCGCTCTGGCAGTTTGGTGTCTGGCATTATCAGCCATCAAGCCGCCAGCCAATCAAACGACACCAGCTGGTTTCTCCACCATCCCGGATTTGCGCTTCAACAATATCAACGGTCTGGCGCGAAGGCAGCCTCTGGTTGCAGGAAGCGTGGCTATTGCTCATTTTTCTATTGCCGGCATGCCAATTTTGGCAGGTTTCCCAATATTGCTCAACCTGGAATATCTATTAACCGGTGCTTCCCCCGTAATTGCCTTCCTGACCTTGCTGGGGACAGCTGGATTATTCGTTGGTGGCTTACGCAGTCTGGCCGAATTCCTTCGAGACTCAGGTACAGATGCCAACGGCTGGCAATTCAAAGAACGCGGGGCAGTCGTTGTATTCTTGATTATCGGTGTGATATTCATCTTAATGCTCGGTTTGTTTCCCCAGGTATTTCTACCTCCCCTGGCTACCTTGACACAGACTTTCGAGCGTCTTCCGGTTCTCCCTTGAGAGTATCTCTGCCCTTCTGGAAGAGTTAAGCATCGTTATGGTATGTGAATGAATCGTTCATACTCCCATTATCGATTCATCTATTTCTCTCCCATGCTATAATCCAATTGCTAAAAACTATAGATACACCGAAATCATAGGTTAATCAGGAGGCTTTAATGGACCTGGAGCAGCTTCAAAAACGCATCCAATGGGTAGAGGAGGACCGGCGCAAAGAGAAAGATGCCCTGGCAATGCTGGAAAGCCGTCTGTCCACATTGGAAGGGAGCCTCGCCGCACCACAGCAGCAAATCAAGGAGCTCAGCGGTGAGGTGACACGCCTCTCTACCGTTGTCACCCGAATGGATCAATATGACCAGACAATCCAACAAGCCCGACTTGAAGCCAAGCGGACAGTGGAAGAGCTCGAAAAAGAAATCAAAAGCCGTAATGATGAGATCGAGAAGGCTCGTCGATTAGAGATCAAATCCCTGGATACCAACCATGCTGAGTTAAAAAAAGAGCTTGAAATGCTGCCCAGGTTGGAGAAGAGCATCCAAACCCGGGCAGAGGATAACGCTCAAACCCGACGTGCATTAGAGGAACTTCGTGGCAGGGTCGATGAGGTCCACACCGAGGAACAAGAATATACCCGGACCTTCCGGGTGTTAGAAGATAGCCGCCGCCAGGATGCCAAACGGATCGTTGACTTGCAGGGGGAGATCACCGCCCTACGCAAACGTGTAGATGATCAACGCGGACAGACGGAGCTGCTCAATAACAGCCAGCGGAAAGTGGAAACCCGGCTTACCGAACTGGCAACTGTAGAAGGAGAGCGCCGAGATGCCATGACCAGTTTCTTGGATAAACAAGCAATGAGCCAGGTAGAACGAGAGCGCACATGGAGAGAATGGCAAACCCGCTTCGAAACTATCGAAAAACAAGCCCTCGATATAGAAGGGCAACTATTATCGTTAGACACCACCAATCGAGATGTAAAACGCGCCCAAACAATTGTGGAAGACCTCTCCCAAAAGGTGGAACGGCGGATCAACGAGATCACCGAAATCCAGCGTTTGTCTGAGGACCGCTTCCGTCAGGAATGGGTCACCTTTAAAGCAGATGACCAGAAGCGCTGGACCAACTATACACTCAATCAAGAAGAACAGCGCAATGAGGGTACCCGCCAATTTGACAAACTCTCCGAGCGCAGCACCCAAATGGACGATGACCTTCAAGAACTCAAAGACATGCTACAGCAAGCCAACGAACTGGCGGAAAAAAGATTGCAATCACTGTTGGCATTAGCCCACGAATGGGTGACATCTTATGAGCAAACGATGGGCAGAGGGCGCTAAGAACCTTTCAACTAAACAGAAGACTGAGGTTTGAAAGCATGCATGTCATCGGCACAGCTGGTCATGTTGACCATGGAAAATCCACGCTGATCCAGGCACTCACCGGCATCCATCCCGACCGTCTAAAAGAGGAGCGCGAACGTGAAATGACGATCGATCTGGGCTTCGCCTGGCTGACTTTACCCAACGGCGAGGAATTAGGGATCGTGGATGTGCCCGGGCATCGTGATTTCATCGAAAATATGCTCGCAGGTGTTGGAGGAATTGATGCCGCATTGTTGGTCATTGCAGCTGATGAAGGGATCATGCCGCAAACCCGCGAGCACCTGGCTATCCTTGACATCCTTCAGATCGGTGGGGGTGTTGTTGCACTGACAAAAGTTGACCTGATCGACGATCCGGATTGGCTCGACATGGTGGCTGAAGATGTGCGCACCAGCCTGGCAGGCACGACCCTGGCAAAGGCACCCATTGTTCGGGTTTCCTCGCGCACACGTCTCGGCATTCCCGAACTAATACAGGCGATCCAGGTCTGTCTGGCAGATCGCCCCCCCCGATCGGATCTTGGAAGGCCTCGCCTGCCCGTGGATCGGGTTTTTACCATGGCTGGTTTTGGTACCGTGGTAACAGGTACTCTTGCAGACGGAAGTTTACGGCTGGGTGAGGAAGTAGAAGTCATGCCCGCTGGACTGCGCGGCAGGGTGCGTGGTCTTCAGACCCACAAACGAAAAGAAGATCTGGCAGTACCCGGCAGCCGGACTGCGGTCAACATCTCTGGCATCAATATAGAAGATGTGCTGCGCGGCAACGTGATCGCTCATCCCGGCGATTACCATCCATCGCGACGCTTGGACTTGCACTTTAAACAATTGAGTGATGTCAGCCAACCCCTGGAGCACAATACTGAGGTCAAATTTTTCCTGGGCACAGCGGAGGTGTTGGGTCGACTACGCCTGTTGGGCAGCGAACAGCTGATCCCCGGCGAAGAAGGCTGGTTGCAAATTGAGCTAAATGAACCACTTGTGTCAGTGCGGGGTGACCACTATATCTTGCGCAGGCCATCTCCCGGTGAAACGTTGGGTGGCGGCACGGTCATCGATCCACAACCAAAAGGCAGGCATAAACGCTTCGCCAAGGATGTCTTGAAACGCCTGGAAACACTGGCGGAAGGCGATCCTGCGGATGTATTACTGCAAGCCCTGCTCGCATGCGGAGCAGCAACTTTAATAGAGGTGATCGAGCGTTCCCACCTGGACAACCAGACTGCCATGCAGGCAGTTAAAGATCTATTAGCTGAAGGACAGATGCTTTCTCTGGATCCCCAAAATGGATCTGGTGAATTCGGACCGAATACTCTGGTCATCAGCCTGGGCGCGTGGAATGGTTTGACCATGCGGGCAACCCAGGAAGTTCAGACCTATCACCAGAATAACCCTCTTCGCAGTGGGTTACCGCGCGAGGAGCTAAAAAGCCGCCTGAAACTCGCTCCAGGCGCACCCGGTGCGCGTCTATTCAACGCCCTGATGCGGAAACTGGTGGCAGACGGGCATCTGGAAGAAGCTGGTCTATTGGTTCTGCGTCCTGGACATACTATCCAATTCAGCCTTCACCAGCAACGCCAGGTGGAAGCCCTACTCAAGCGATTCGCAGCCGCGCCTTACAGCCCGCCCACAGTAAAAGAGAGCCAGGCAGATGTAGGAGATGATATATTTACTGCACTGCTCGAGTTAGGTGAGCTGGTATCGCTTTCGCCTGATGTTGCCTTCCGGCGCAGGGATTACGAGAAAATGGTAGCTGAAGTTCGTGAAATCCTGAAAACCAGGGGCACCCTGACAGCCGCAGAAGGGCGCGATCATTTTAACACCAGCCGCCGTTACATTTTAGCCCTATTAGAGCATTTAGATGCCATTGGGGTAACCGTGCGAGATGGGGATCTGCGCCGGTTGAAGAAGTAACTACTTCACTTTGTCTATCAGATCATCCAGATTCAAACGCTTGAATAAACGTTCCTTGACCTCTCTGGGCATCTGTTCCGGCTCAGTCGTAACATGGTACAGGTAAACGGTCTTTTTCAAGGTATCCACTACTACCCGGCAATTTTCGCAATCCTCCAGGTGGTGTTCTATCTCGGCGCACAGCCACTCTTCCAGATCGCCATCTACATAATCGGAGAGTGAGCCCAGTAAATATCGGCAGTTATCATGGTTATGGGGTTCAGACGGAAGTGCCATTTGCTCACCGTTCCTTCAATCCAGAAAAACCAGGTGCTTCACTAAAGTAAACCGATAGGTCCTCACGCAGACGCATCCGAGCGCGGGAAAGACGAGTTTTTACTGCGGTATCGCTCAGTCCAAGCACCTCCGCAGTCTCAGCTGTGGAAAGGTCCTCAATATCCCGAAGCAAGAAAACTACCCGCAGGCTGTGGGGAAGCCGTTCCACTGCATCATCCAGGTGCTGGCGTGCTTCCTGTGACATCAACTCGCTTTCGGGCATACAGCACCAATCTACGATCTGCACCGGCCTTTGTTCACCTTCTTCAGTTTCAACTGGTTCGTCGATTGAGACGAAAGTTGGTCGCTTGCGGCGAAGATACATCAACGCTTCATTGGTGGCAATGCGGAAAAGCCAGGTGGACAGCCGGGAGCGCCCATCGAAGTTTTTCAATCCGCGGAATGCCTTGATGAAAGTTTCTTGTAGCACATCCTCAGCATCCTGTGGATCGTTCAACATCTTGAGCGTCAACCGGTAAATGTTTCCCGAATAGATTTCCACCATCCGGGAAAATTCGGCACGGTCACCAGCTTTCAATGCCTGCAGCGAAAAACCCTCTGCTTGCACAGGTTGGATTGTGGATTCATTCATTAGATGCATCCTGAACTAAAATGTTACCAAAGTTGTACGGTATGTAAGTATACTCGATTCTCACTATTCTCTGATTGTGTACTATACTAATACTACCCTGCCTTGGAGGATCTATGAAACGCCACTCGCCGTTCACACTTATTACAATATTGCTCATCTTAATCAGCCTGGCATGTAAATTACCAGAGATCGTCCCCGTAGCCCCCGCTCCAAC
>Ga0105106_10000604_pt1 | contig 25350 bp, 25 predicted proteins | sample PPLLaktember2015_5_FD_79109 | JGI IMG/M metagenome (GOLD analysis project Ga0105106, IMG submission 79109) | Freshwater sediment microbial communities from Prairie Pothole Lake near Jamestown, North Dakota, USA - PPLs Lake P8 Core (1) Depth... | ecosystem: Environmental > Aquatic > Freshwater >...
CATGAAGATATCATGCCTGAGGAAACGGGAGAAGTATACCATATCCGGAGAAAGAGCAATAAGAATAACAGCGATCAGCGTCTGTTTCTTATCGATATATCCAATACGATAGATGCAATACGTGAGTGGGATAAGAAGGAGGCCAAATAGTGAAGGGAGTATTCTGGCAACCAGATCTGAATCCCCAAACAGAGAAAACATTCCGGCAGTAACGTAATAGAGGAAAGGTCCGTGATAGCTGGGATCATACAGCCAGGTACCTTTTGTCAGCAACTCATAGGAAAACCATGCGTGAATGGCCTCATCGTGATGAAGCAGCTTGAGATCCAGGTGCCAGAACCGAAGAAATATTGCAACAATAAAAATTAAAAGAAAAAGTCTTTCAAAAGTAAAAACTTGTTTTATTTTCTGGGATAATTCAGCGGCCTGCTGCACGCAGCACCCTTAACTCTCTAATACGATTTCTATACCGATATCTTTTGGCACCTGAATGCGCATGAGCTGACGGAGTGCCCGTTCATCAGCGTCGATATCGATGAGGCGCTTGTGAATACGCATCTGCCATCGGTCCCAGGAGGCAGTTCCTTCTCCGTCGGGGCTCTTGCGGATCGGTACAACCAGCCGTTTGGTTGGGAGCGGAATCGGACCGGCCAGATTTACGCCTGTGCGTTCTGCAATCTCGCGGATTCTATCACAGACCATCTCTACTTTATTAAAATCAGTTCCTGTCAGGCGAATTCTGGCTTTTTGCATGTTATTTCCTCCAAAAAAATTATCTCATTTGTTTTGCCTGAATAGAGATGCACATCCCGGCGGCAATTGTTGAACCCATATCCCGGACGGCAAACCTGCCAAGTTGCGGAAGATCCTTGACATTCTCAATAACCATTGGCTTTGTCGGTTTGATAACAACAATTGCGGCATCCCCGGTCTTGAGGAATGTCGGGTTTTCTTCTTTTGTCTGGCCTGTACGCGGATCAAGTTTCTTTTTGAGCTCCATAAAGGTACACGCTGTCTGCGTAGTATGACAGTGGAAGACCGGAGTATACCCAACCGTGAGTGCGCTTGGGTGCTGAAGCACCACAATCTGTGCGGTGAATTCTTCTGCAACGGTGGGAGGTGCTTCTGCAGGTCCGCAGACATCGCCACGTCGGATATCTCCTTTTCCGATACCACGGACGTTGAAACCGACGTTATCACCTGGCACTGCCTGGGGAATTTCTTCATGGTGCATTTCGATGGACTTGATTTCCCCATCTTTGTTGGCGGGCATAAATGAAACTTTCATTCCCTTCTTCATAATCCCGGTTTCCACACGGCCTACCGGAACCGTTCCAATTCCGCTGATGCTGTAAACATCCTGGATTGGCAGACGGAGTGGTTTGTCGGTCGGTTTGTCCGGAGTCTTGAATGTGTCAAGGGCCGGAATTATGGGCAGGCCCTTGTACCAGGGGGTTTCCGGGCTGTTAATCTTGATATTCTGACCACCGAGGGCACTTATCGGGATGAAAAGAGTCTCGTCCGGTTTGTACCCGACCATCTTGATAAGATCGGAGAGGTCTTTCTTGACTTCATTGAAGCGTTTCTCATCGAATTTTACTGCATCCATTTTGTTGATGGCAATAATGATCTGGGTGATGCCAAGGGTTCGGGCGAGGAACACGTGCTCCTTTGTCTGCTCCATAACCCCGTCAGGGGCTGCTACGACAAGAATTGCAGCGTCAGCCTGTGATGCACCGGTGATCATGTTCTTGACGAAATCCCGGTGTCCCGGACAGTCAACAACCGTGAAATAATATTTCGGTGTATCAAACCGCTTGTGGGCGATATCAATGGTGATACCACGTTCACGTTCTTCCTTCAGGTTGTCCATAACCCAGGCGAATTCGAAGGTAGCCTTTCCCTTTGATTCAGCCTCCTTCCGGTAACCTTCAATAATGTGTGCAGGTACTGCACCGGTCTCGAACATCATTCTTCCAACAAGAGTTGACTTTCCGTGGTCAATGTGTCCGATAACAGCCAGATTCATATGGGGCTTGTCAGATGCCATTTTTTTCCTCCAAAATGTTTGGGACTGTCCGCTTACAGTCAGTTTATGCGAGTATTACATATATGAGACCCATCTATATAAATTATTTCGATTCGGAAGATACCTTTCTCCGATGAAAATACAGCATCGATATCATGATATCCGATGCCTGAACACCTTCTCACTATGAAGACATTGCAATTTCACCGGGATGAAAAAAAGAACCGGGTCACGGTGTCATGCGCTGATGGTGATATTTCCGTCTATAGTCATTGTGCATACTGCAGGTATTGCCATGGGATTTGGGTTGGGAAGCGACTTGTTACATCACCCCAGACACAGGCATTATCAGAGCTCAAGAAAGGTGCTGCTGGTGATGATTCTCTGATGAATGCTGCAATGATGTTTAATACCCTTATCCGCGATGGATCATCGCTGGACTGCGGTGATGACGAGAACCAGGGATTCAGGGGTCTTTATTAAAACCGTGATTGCCTGATGACCGTAACTCCTTCTGCTGGACTTCAGGATTGTCGTCTCATTATGAGTATTCCCAATATATCGTTGAGGGATCAGATTATTAAAATTGGAAAAAAATCAGACCTTGCCAATTTTTTTCTCGATCTCGTGTAAGATTTCCTGACGGAATTTTTCAAACTGGAGATCATCAAGCTGTTCTGCAAGCAACCTCCCGCTCCACGCGCGGCGATAAACCCAGTGAACGATTTTTTCGATGACATAAATAACCTGATCCTCACTTTCAAGGGTGAGCAGTTCCCTCCCGATTCGGGGATGTCTTCCCCGTCTCCCCCCTACAAGGATTAAGTAATGGCGGTGTTCTGCTTTCAGGAGATCGAAAGGACACGACTGGATGCAAACTCCACACTGGACGCATCTGGCAGGATCGAGAATTGAAATCCCGTTTTTTATGATAATGGCGTTTTCCTTGCAGTATTCCACGCAGGTGCCGCAGCCGGTACAGAGTCCGGCAGTTCTCAACGGGCGGATTCGTCCCATTATTCCAATCTCGTTCAGCATGGGACTGGTACAGGCGTTTGGGCATCCTGATATGGCTATCCGCATTTTAACCGGCATTTCCTTGCCGAACAATTTTTGGTCGATCTTTTTTGCAAGACTAATGGTATCGATGTTGGCAAATTTGCAGCGTTCAATCCCGGGACATGCAATGATATTGACGATCTCATCTCTTTCTGAACCTACCGGTGTACCGTTCTTCTCCAGGGATTTTTCGATTTTTTTGAGTGATTTTGGATTGACGTGGGGTATCTCAATCGTCTGACGTGTAGTACAGTGGACAAGACCTGATCCGTATTTTTTTGCGATCGATGCGATCCCTCGTACCTGTTCTGCTGACAGGACACCCGCAGGTGCACGTATCCGGACAGTACAATACTCTGCATCTCGTTCGGTGATCACCCCGCCTTTCATATGAATGCCAAAATTTGTACGCATCAAACAGTAATGAGGGGAATCTGGTAATAAATCATGATGTTATATCAGGAAAATCAGATGAGGGCAATGATGATAATTACCAGCGCACGGGTAATCTCATTTGAAGCACCAACAATATCACCGTTAACACCGCCAAACAACCTTTTGGAGACAATAAATAAAATTGCCGGGCATACCACCATCGTGATAGCAGCTCCGGCAAGTTGGAGGGGTAATACCGGAAGAAATGCAAGCGGTATACAGAATAGCGCTGCAATGAACGGGAAGTACGGTTGCGAGAACTGGTGGAGGTAACTATGCATACCTTCCCTGAATGGAGTGCCATATGCAGTAAGAAACGCCATAGAAAATTTTGCACAGACCTCACCGATGATTACCGCAATAATAATGGATGATGACGCCTGCAGTCCTGCAAACAGCAGAATTGTTACGGTAATTCCTGCAGCAATACCCCCTGCTCCCACCTGGCGATCTGTCAGGGCTTTGACTCTTTTCTCACGGTCTCCATGAGCCATCAGGCCGTCTCCCAAATCAAGCAACCCGTCAAAATGGTGGGCACCAGAAAGCAGAAGCATGCAGGCTACAGCAACAGCGGCAGCAAGTGTCTGGTCTGCAATGAAAAAAACCAGCAGTGCGGTAAGACCGCCAATGACATATCCGGCACATGGGTAGAGATAAGAATGCCGGGCAAAGCTCCCGAACTCCTGCGGTTTACCAAGCGGGAGTATGGTAGTGAACTGGAGCAGGGAGATGAGAGCTTTCATACACAATCGCTGTATAAGCGTGAGGTGCAGCCGGCAATCAATCCTGCTATGGCGTCATCAAGAAATGGTCCGAGTTTTGATAATATTCCGGGCTTTTTCTGATCGTACCGGGTAAATTCAAACCGGGCGTAGGTCCCCCCGATGCACTCCGCAATTGCCATTCCGATAATCTCATCGCTTAACAGAAAAACCGGGTCATCCGCAATTTCTGATTCTTTTCTCCTGATGAAAAGTTCTTCTTCAAGAAGGATTGCCCCCAGGAGCAAAGAGGATACATTGGGATCATCGAGGCATTTAATAATTTTTCGTCTGATTTCCGTTGCTGCCTCGTCATCCGGCATCCCGTGGGAGACATACAATACCATTGCTGCAGCGACGATATCATCAAGGGTTATGCCTTTTTCGATTAATCGCTGTTCAATTTCAAACATGTGCATAGGTGTTCTGGTGACAGACTATTAACCGTTGTGGAATTCTCTTTAATAACCGATATGTTCAACCTTATATGAAGGGAAAATAAAGAGTTGAGTATCATGGGATTCCTGTCGGCAATACCGCATATTACCTTTAATACCCCCCTTTTTTGTGGAATTCTGGGAAACACGCTTCTTTCCACCATCCCCGGGGTATCCGGTGCCGGGGCAACTCCGGAAAAGACCCTGCTCACTCCGGTGCTTGATGCAGAGCTCATTACCTGGGGTGCTATTACGAGTCATCCGGTAAGACCAGACACCCCGACTGGCTGCCCAACCCCGGCATCGATCACACGTGCAATGATGAAACTTTGTGGTATTCAACCCTTATTCATCAATGCCGGACTCCGCCACATGCCAACCGTACCCTGTCTTGATGTATATGGTGCACCAGGTGCTGATCCCCGGTTCCATGATGCGGTTCCCCATGTGCAGGATCTTGTCCGGAAGGGTGAAGTAATTGGCAGATTCCTCTCAGAAAGCAGTGATCTTCTTATCCTGGGAGAATGTGTTCCCGGAGGAACCACTACTGCCCTTTGTGTACTGCGGGGACTGGGATATCAGGCATCGGTGAGCAGCAGTTTTGTAAATAATCCGATAACGATAAAAGAAGAGATCTGCCGTGGAGCGCTTCGAAGGATCAAAGCAGATGGAATTACATCACCCCTTGATATTATCCGGTATACCGGGGATCCCATGATGCCGGTTGCTGTCGGCATTGCAAAGACGTATTCCGGAGAACTCATCCTTGCCGGGGGCACCCAGATGCTTGCGGTAAGTGCGGTCATAAAAGCGGAGGCCGAATCCCTGCCGTACGTGGTCACAACATCCTATGTGAGAGACGATCCTTCGGCGAATGTCCAGCAGACTGCTGAACAGATCGGTGTTGAAATAATCTATGTAGATCCGGGTTTTGGAGATATCGGCCATTCCGGACTTGCCCGCTACTGCATTGGTGAAGTAAAGGAAGGGATGGGTGCCGGTGGTGCTATGTGTCTTGCCTATCTTCTCGGGCATTCACCGGATACCATCAGAAAAACGATACTCGCCGCGGTAAACGCGTATTGCTGAACAGTCTTATAGGATTTCAATACAAATATCAAAGAAATGCTTCCCATCTACGTGGTCAATAATTTCGGTCAGTTCAATCACCTCATTCACCGGGCGCTGCGGGATCTGGAGATTGATGTATCGATGATTCCAAATTCAGTTCCCCCGCACCAGGTATCTGATGAATGCAGGGGGATCATCCTCGGGGGTGGACCAACGATGGAACGAGCGGGAAACTCCAGCCAGTATCTCGATCTTGGGCTGCCCGTACTGGGAATCTGCCTTGGGCTTCATATTATTGCAATAAAATTCGGTGGCGATGTTCACCCGGGACAACGTGGGGGGTATGGTCCAATCGAGGTAGAAATCTGTGAGCATGACGATATTCTTGCCGGGTATCCCAACAAGATCAACGTCTGGGCTTCCCATGCTGATGAGGTATCAGGGATACCTGAAGGTTTTACCTGTCTTGCGCATTCATCCATCTGCAGAGCAGAAGCGATTGCACTGCCTGCTAAGCATATCTATGGGCTCCAGTGGCACCCGGAAGTCAGCCACACGTTCGACGGAAAGCGGGTTTTTGAAAATTTTAACCGGATCACGCTTGAAAACCGGAAATAGTTAATCAGGACAAAACTTATTGATATCCGGGCTCTTTTCAAATCATTGACACTCATTCTGGACGGATTATCGCATACATCATTCGCGGTACATCCCACTCTCTTCCCCGGACTCCCGTACCAGGACTTCGTGCAATAGCGGTCCTCCAATCGATTCGAACCTCCTATACCCCATTAAAAAAAGGAGAACCTTAAAACACCGCTAAATTGCAGGATTAAATTCTCATAAAAATCAGCATTCTCTCAAAATAACCGATTAAAACAGTATTTTCCTGGGGTGTGGACACACCTTTGCAGGGAACAAAAAATGAGATTGTCCAATCGTCAAACGGAGCCTTTTTTGAACCCGGAATAGATCATCTATCAAATATGCCAAAAACGCCCTGATTCAGCCATGTCAGACATTTCCCGGCCCCCCCGATAGTAACAATACTTTGGGAATGGTCGATCGTTCACGGGGTAAAAAAATACCCCTATGTTCATTTTTATATATCAGGAAGAAAGATGGATGACTATGATACAAAAGGGTACACCAATCCTTCTTATTCTCGTGTGCATCTTCCTTTTTTGTGTAGCTCCGGCGACCGCGGCGATCAACACGATCAGACAGGGTAATACTGTATTTATTGGAGAAGAAGGGCTTGATATATCTGCTGCCATGGGGGCGGACACCCAGATCGGGTGGTGGGCTTCGGCAGCTGATATTACCACAACCTCTCCGACAAAAACCATTGTTCTGACGGGCAGAATCACCGGTTTTATGGTCAACCCGTCCGAGTTTGACGGCTATCCTGGCAACTGGTACCGCATCAACAGTACAGGAAAAGCAAATGGCATTGCATTCCTGGTGGCCGATCCATCACTCGTCCTGAAAGTCGAAGATACCACGGTCCAGGTCGATGTTGAGCAGACACATTGGATCCCGTCAGGTGATGATATCCGGTTCAGGATAGACACCAACATGGTACAGATGGCGTCACAACGATCATCACCCGCTCTCATTACCATAAAAGTACAGTCACCGGAAGGCGCGATCTACTCTTCTTTGCTCAACGCCGGGGGAACCCGTACCTCCATTGTTGATATCCCGGTTACCACCCTGCCCTTTTATACCGGTTCAATCTGGAACATGGCGGATCCGGCGATCTATCCTCCGGGAAACTATACCCTCTGGGCAGAGTCGAATGTCAACCAGATGAATGACAATTACGATATACCGGGCAAAACGATCAGTAAAAAATTCATACTGCTCAACCAGGGGGTAAATCCGCTGATTACCAAAGCGACAACGCAGCCAACGCAGACCACAAAGACTCCGACCCTGGTGACCCCCCAGGCAACAACGCAGACCGTTGTAAGCACAACGGTGCCAACACCGTCCCCTACTGAAATCCCGACAACGGTGGCCACGGTAGTCTCCACTCCCGGCCAGACACAATCTCCGGGCTTTGGAGCACTCATGGTGATATCGGCTGTCCTTTTCGGTATGGTCGCGTTCCTGAAGAAAGAATAACGCCTTCTTTTTTCTCCTTCGCAATCTTTTATTACCTCCATTCCCCATTCCGGAGTATGAATATTGTAACCACTGTTATCAAATCACGACATAGTGTGCGGAAATTCAAGCCTGATGTGGTGAATGATATTATCATCAAAGATGCACTCGAATGTGCGGCTCACGCACCAACCGCGATGAACCTTCAGCCGTGGCTGTTCGGGGTCATCAAAAACAAGGACATACTCAAAAAGATTGGCGAGACCACGGATCACGGAAAATTCATTGCCGACGCCCCGTTGTGCTTTGCAGTTTTCGGGGAAAAAAAAGAAAAATATTATCTTGAGGATTGTTGTGCAGCCACGGAAAATCTCATCCTTGCTCTCCAGGCACATGGCATCAATTCCTGCTGGGTGGCCGGGGAAAAGAAACCGTACGTTGAAACAATACGGTCATTGCTGGAGGTTCCGGAGAAATATACCCTTGTCTCTCTCGTCCCTGCCGGATATCCCTCCGAGATGACCATCGCAACGAAAAAGGAAATGAAACATATAGTATTTTTTGAGGAGTTTAAAAAGGAATAATTTTTTTAGCTTTGTTTTAGTTTCTTCTGGTAATAAATGATAGAATAAAGGCTATGTAAAATTCCTTTTTGCCATACTATGAAAATACTGGTATGATGAAGGTGGGGACAGGGCCGGTCCCCATACCGCTCCTGCGCTTCGTGATAATGACGTGTTACCTGCTCTGGGGTTATTGCATTCGGGGAGCCACAGCGGCTGGGGTGAAGTCCCCCCAAAGTTCAGGATTTTAAAAAACATTTCTCCTGAGCTATATCCATAACGGATCCCCTCGTGACTCTGACCTATGCAGCAGCCCCTGCCTTCTCGTAATTATTAAGCATCCGGCACGTCCCATCAGTACGTATGAAAAAAGCGGTTCTGCAGGTTGCACTTGATATTCTTGAACTTAAAAGGGCGTTGCAGATCGCACAGGAATCCCTGGATGGCGGTGCAGACTGGATCGAAGCAGGTACCCCGTTAATCAAAAGTGAGGGAATGCAGGCTATCCGGTCGATGCGGGACCGTTTTCCCGATTCGATCATTGTTGCAGATATGAAAGTTGCCGATACAGGGACCCTTGAGGTGGAGATGGCAGCAAAGGCAGGTGCAAATATTGTCTGTATTCTTGCCGATGCAGATGATTCGGTCATCGCTGAGTCCGTACGCGCTGCCAGCCTGTATGGAATACGAATCATGGCAGACCTGATTAATGTCGAAGATCCCTTTTCCCGCGCCTGTGAACTTGAAACAATGGGTGTTGATATCATCTGTGCCCATGCAGGCATCGACCAGCAGATGATGGGAAAGGATTCCCTTGACCTTCTTGCCGATCTTGCTGGACAGGTGCGTATCCCCCTCGCGGTTGCAGGAGGAATTGATGCGAAGAGTTCAGGGTATGCTGTACGAAGCGGGGCGGATATCGTTATCGTAGGTGGTAATATAGTCCGTTCCGCAGATGTAACCCGCTCCACACGGGCAATCCGTGCTGAAATGGATAATCCTTCGATTACAGCCATCGAAAAAAAATCACCTGATGAAGAAATCCGCTCCCTTCTTCTGCAGGTGTCTGCACCAAATGTCACCGATGCGATGCACCGGAAAGGGGCAATGTCAGGTATCGTTTCGATCTGCGGCAATGTAAAAATGGTGGGTTGTGCGGTCACCGTTCTGACGGTTGCAGGTGACTGGGCAAAACCGGTGGAAGCCATCGATGTTGCCAGGAAAAATGAGGTAATCGTGATCAACAACGATGGTGCGACCCATGTAGCACCCTGGGGAGAACTTGCTACCCTGAGCTGTGTGAAAAAAGGAATTTCCGGTGTTGTCATTGATGGTGCAGTCCGGGATGTTGATGATATCAGAACAATGAAGTTCCCCCTTTTTGCACGAGCTGTTGTGCCAAACGCCGGTGAGCCCAAAGGATTTGGAGAGATTAATGCAGAAATCCAGTGTGGTGGCCAGTATGTTCGTCCTGGTGACTGGATTATCGGAGATGAAAGTGGTGTGGTGGTGATACCCGCCGAGCGGGCGTATGAAATTGCACGCAGGGCATTGGAGGTCAGGAAAAACGAAGAGAGGATCCGGGAAGAGATTCGCCGGGGAAGTACCCTTGCTGAAGTTGCAGAACTGATAAAATGGGAAAAGAAGTGAATTAGTGGAAGACCGAGCGTTCCAGAAGTGTTGCGCCGGAATTCCTGATTTTATTTATTGCCTCTTCAACCTGATCAACACGGAGAATGAGCACTGCTCCTTCTTTTCCTGAATAGGCATAGGAATATTCGATATTGACCCCGGCATCTCCAAGAATCTTTGCAACCTCATACAGTCCGCCCGGCTGGTCTTTCATTCGCACGGCGATTACATCAGTGAAAGCGACATTAAACCCAAGAGATAATAGTTTATCATGGGCTCTTTCCGGGTGATCCACAAGGGCCCGGACTACTCCAAACCCATTTGCTTCAGCGATACTGAAGGCAAGGATATTGATCTTTTCCTCGCCCAGTGCATGCGCAATTGCTGCAAGCCGCCCAGGGCGGTTTTCCGAAAATATCGAAATCTGCCTGATTACATACTTTTGTGAGTCCATTTTACAACGACCTCTTGTCAATAACTCTTTTCGCTTTACCCTCAAATCTGGGTAATGAACCAGGTTCAACGAGTTCAACACTGACGTTCACATTCAATGAATTCCTGAGCCGGTGCTCAACTTTCTGCCGTATCTGCATAAGATCATTGATTTTATCACTGAATGATCCCTTGGTTAACTCGACACGGACCAGCATATCATCAAGTGCCCCTTTCCGCTCAACCACAATCTGGAAATGCTGACCCACCTCGGGAATTGCCATCAGGGCAAACTCAACCTGTGACGGGAATACATTGATTCCCCGTATGATTAACATGTCATCAACCCTGCCTTGTATCCTCTGGATTCTCGGATGTGTCCTGCCGCAGGCGCAGATGTCACTCTCCATTGTCGTAATATCTCCTATACGATACCGGATCATCGGAAGTGCTTCTTTCTGAAGGATGGTAATCGTGAGTTCACCTTTTTGTCCGGATTCAAGTGGCTCTCCCGTCTGGGGATCGATAATTTCGACGAGGGCAATATCTGACCAGATATGAAACCCTTTCTGCTCCTTGCATTCGGTAAACATTGGTCCTGAAAGTTCACTTGTGCCATAGATATCATATGCCTTGATTCCCAGCCAGTCTTCGATCCGGGTCCGCATTCCTTCTGTCCAGGGCTCGGCTCCCAGAATTCCCGTGCGGAGTTTTGTATCTTTTTTAATATCAACACCCATTTTTTCTGCAACCTCCCCGATATGGAGGAGGTAGGAGGGTGTGCAGGCTATCGCTGTTGCACCGAGATCCTGCATCAGTTCGATCTGGCGTTCGGTATTTCCAACGCTGGTCGGTAATACCGTTGCACCAATACGTTCTGCCCCATAGTGCATCCCAAGTCCACCAGTGAAAAGGCCATACCCGTAACTTACCTGGATCACATCTCCCCTGCCAAGCCCTATCGATGTCAGGGCACGTGCCAGCGAGGTTGTCCAGGTGTTCAGATCATTTTGGGTATACCCAACAACTGTCGGTTTACCCGTAGTCCCGGATGAAACGTGATAGCGGACAAGTTCCTCCTGGGTTGAAGTAAAGATTTTATCCGGGTAATTGTCCCGCAGGTCACGCTTGAACATGAACGGTAGTTTCTTTACATCGGATAGCTCGCGGATATCATCCGGGTGGACTTTCTGCTCTTTCATCCTGTCATGGTAAAAGGGAGAAAAACTGTACAGCCGGTAGACAAGACTTTTTAACAGTTTATACTGCATTTTCTGGAGATCTTCTTTTGGCATCTCCTCGATTCGTGGATCCCAGCTCTTCATTATACCTCCTCTCTTCGATCAATCACTCTCTTTGCTTTTCCTTCAAACCGTGGAAGTGAACCTGGCTCAACAAGTTTAACGGTTGTCCTGAGCTCAAGTGCATCCCGAAGTTCTTTTACGACTTTTTTCTGGAGTCTTGCAAGATCTGCAAGTTCACCGCTGAAATACTCGCGGTTGATCTCAACTTCGACCGTCATCTCATCCAGATGATTTACTCTGTCGATATATACCATAAACTGATTGCCAACCTCGCGTATTTTAAGAAGCACATGCTCTATCTGGGACGGGAACACGTTGATTCCGCGGATTACCAGCATATCATCACTTCTTCCCGTGAATCTCGCAATTTTTTGTCCCCGTCCGCATAAGCAGCCGTCTTCCATCTTCATCGTGATATCTCCTGTGCGGTAACGCAGGAGCGGCATGGCCTCCTTGACCAACGGAGTTACCACCAGTTCACCACGCTCCCCATCGGATACTTGTTCTCCTGTCTTGGGATCGATAATCTCGACAAGGAAACAATCATGCCAGATATGAAGCCCGTCACGTTCAGGACATTCAAATGCGACCCCGGGACCAAAAAGCTCGCTTAATCCGTATGAATCATAGGCAGTTACTCCAAGCCGTTTTTCAAGCGTCTGGCGTACACTTTCCGACCATGGTTCAGCACCAAAAATGCCAATCCTGAGACTGTCGAGAGATACACCCATTTCTTCAGCTACTTCAGAGAGATGCATTGCATAACTGGGTGTACAATGGATTGCAGTCACTCCGAAATCCATGATCATTTCGATCTGGCGTTTTGTATTGCCGGTTGCGCTTGGAATCACCGTCATACCAATTTTTTCTGCCCCATAGTGAAACCCGAGGCCTCCGGTGAACATGCCATAATTCACCATATTCTGGAAGATATCATTTTTGCCAACACCCACCATGGTCATGTTCCGGGCTATGAGATCTGCCCATGTGTCAAGGTCATTCCGGGTATAACCAACGACTGTTGGTTTTCCCGTTGTTCCGGATGTTGTATGAATCCGGACGATTTTTTTCATGGGGACGGCAAAGAAACCAAAGGGATATCCATTCCTGAGATCCTGTTTTTTGGTAAAAGGGATTTTCCTTATATCATCCAGTGTTCTGACTGATGAGGGTTTCACGCCGGCATCTGAGAGAAGATTACGGTAAAAAGCAACCTTCTGTACCTGGCTGATCGTTGTTTTCAGACGTTTGAGCTGAAGCACCTCCAATTCATGAGGCTCCAGAGTTTCTATCTTCTTATCCCAGAACATGGTATTACCCCTGTTATGTTATTGCATGACAGACAATATATGGCGTTTGGAACTGTTTAAAATCACCGATATTATGTAAACGGTATTCATAAGCAACACTCCAAAAAAAACTACTGATTACAGCCCAAAATTGTCTGATGGCTAAAAAATCGATGAATTAATCAGGAGGAAACGGTGTAGTAATTAGATCAGTTGAGTAAAATATTTTCCCGAGGTGGATGGTGACGGATTATCCCTGGTTACTGGTGAGCGGTTTTGGCGTCCACATAAAGTCCACCCAGAAAAAACTGATCATTCAGAAAAAAAATTCTGTTGAGGAATATCCTCTTGATTCGATAAAAAATCTGCTTGTTATGGGTGGACACACAATCAGCTCGTCAACGATTGTTAATCTCGTGAAAAATGGTGCATTTATCTCATTTTTTGAACCCGATGGCAATCCAATAGGAATTATCCGGCCCTTTGGAGACCGGGGTGATGCGGAGATCCAGGGAATACAGCAGGCAATTCCCCGGCATCGTTATGCGATTGTCCTTGCACAAGCAGCAATAAAATCCCGGCTCTTTGCCATTCAATGTGTTCAGGAGGCCCAGAACACTCATCTGTTCTATGAGAGTGAACAGGAATTTCTTTATAAGGCTCAGGAAGAACTGCAGTACCTGATCAAACTGGATGAAATACAAAGATTACACCGGCTGACTACAGATATGTATTACGAGATAATGTCCCGGAATACCCCCCCGGATTTCGGATTCAGAAGGAGAACGATACGGCCTCAGGCTGACCCTGTCAATGCTATGCTTTCATTCGGGTACGCGATGTTGTTTGGTAATTGTTGTGTTTCCCTTATTGGAGCCCGGCTGAATCCGGATTTCGGCCTGGTGCATGAAGGGAAAGGAAGCCTTGTACAGGATCTTATTGACCCTCTGAAAGCAGCAATGATTGACAGGGTTGTATTTCAGATTGCCAGGGAGTCTCTTAATCCCTCTGATTATGAACAGACACCAAACCGGTGTATTCTTGCAGATGAGCTCGTACAACAGCTGATAGGATTATTTCATTCCACAATAAATAATGAAAAAATTGATGAACTGGTATACAGTTACTTTCAGGCAATCACCAATAACGGTGAATTCAGAGTCCGGTACTGATCCGACCTTCTCCTTTAATGATTGAAAACTCATTAAAAGTCATATAAGAAATCTCGGATGTTCGCAAATCACGTATTACTGCACGTGGGCAGCCATATATCATTGAAATAAATTTTTCAAGAATCATTGACTCTGCGGTTGCGTATATATGGACTCTTCCATCAGGAAGATTAATGACGGTGCCGGTAACATGTAAATCGGTCGCAATCCTCCGTACACATGCTCGCAATCCAACCCTTTGAACCCTCCCGCTGATAAAAATTTCAATCGTCTTTGACATTACATCCCCTGCATAATTTTAATTGCAAGTCCAAGTTCGTCAAAAACTTCATCGCGAAGGGATGACTGCCGGATATTCGTTGCAGCGTCAATCGCAAGATCGAGAACCTCCTGTGCGGTCTTTTCAGAACCGGAAGCATGGGTCTTCATCGCAATATCACACATGATAAATGCTCTCCGGGAAAGCGGACGGATTATACGTGCCTCTTTTATTGCACTCTGCAGTAAACGGTTGGATATTTTTTCTGCCCCTTCCTTTTTGAACAGTACCGCGATATCACAGAAGAGTATCGCTTCTTTTCCACGATCCGTTACTGAACGTATCAATTTTTCAAGGGAGGTGATCTGGTTCGGGTGAGCACCATCTTCAATTATTTTTTTACAGAGAGCCTTGATTTTTTCATATTGAGCGGGTATTTCATAGGTATCTTCAAGTCCCATCTGCGAAAGGCGATAGAGCCTCATTTCGTCATTTTCGATAGTTTTTGTAACATCAATTGCATAGTGCAAAAATTTTGTATTGTTATATTTATGAGAGAGCACACCATACATCTGTGCAATTTTGTCACGAATTGTGTCAGCAATTTGTGGAATGTTTATCTTTCTGGTTAATACCTCCGCTTTCTTAAGCAAAATCACCGGAGTATCATCATCACTGTTTTGTAATGCAAGCGGAATTATATCAAGAAGGGCTGAGGCCTTTTCATAAGGTGAAGGAATCCTGTCGACAGCTTCTGACATGCAGGTTAATATCTTTTTACCTCGATCCTTGTCGTTTTTGGTCATACTGAAGACAGCAATAAGGGAATCTACATATTCAACGGGTTCGGTGATTTTTGATGAAACCTGAAACGCAATATTGATCAATTCGCTGTCCGGCTCAATAGCATTCATCCGGACTATCGCTAATACAATCCGTTTGCTTGCAGTCGGATTTTTATCTGACTCAACGTTGTTCAACCGTTCGATCCCTTGTTCAAGGCACTTTTTTGCCTTAACTGGATCAATAGTGCTAAAGAGCATGGCAAGATCTGAGAGGATAAGAACTTTTTTGTATTCAGCCGGAATTTTTTGGATTGACTGATAAACATCATCTAGAATTTTCCGTGCATGATCGAAATCACGTAATTTGATGTACGTTTCTGCAAGGTTGCACAAACCGGCAAGCTCCATATAGGGATCATTAATCAACTGGAGAAAGCGGAAAATCAGAACAATCATGAGCGGGTTTGATGTCGAGTGTTCATTTCTCTGGAGGAGAACTGCCATAATTTCGTAGGGATCCGTTGAGTCCGGATAGGTGACATTGTAGTTAAGATTTGAAATAATCCGGGACATCATAGCGTCTCTTTCCAGGGGATTTTCGATTTCAACAGCGTACATTGCCAGGGGTATGATATAATCCGGGTTATCGCTGACTGATGAATAGGATATGAGAATATCAATCATTCCTGCAATCTTTAGCGATATCCGCGGTTTTTTGACATTCTCTTTAATGATGGATAATCCTCGTTCAAATGGGTATATTTCCGAGTTAAAAGCCTCATCATCTGTACGGGAGGGGGGCTCTTTTAACAGGATACATCCTATTTTTACAAAACACTCAGCAATTCTCCCGAACTGCTGGGTTTTCAACCCTGGATCGCTGATGTCTTTAGCGATTTTATACGCTTGTTCAAGAGCAGCAGGAGAATGTTTATCGATGGCATATTGTATCACCCCATCAATGATATTCACCACTGCATTTTCGGCAAGATTTTTTTCAAGTAATGAGTTAATCCATTCTCTCATCCTGAGGAGAAGGTCCAGATCCCCCTGTTGTGCTGCAAAAATTGATGCCTCATCAATTATTCCGCTCAATGCTATAGAACGGATATCCTGACCATCAATATCGCAGGTGAGCCCTACAGCTCTCTGGAGATAGTCACGGTTTTTTATTTTTACACCAATTTTTGCTATTTGCAGAGCGATATTTGCTATAGCTTCTTCCTTAAGGGGGTGATCCTTGATGGATTCGGCCATTCGTATCAGGATATAAGGGTCGTGTAACGCGAGAAATCCCCGGTTGATCAGAATGGTAATACTTTCGAGAAGCAGATGGTCCTGACGGGGATGCAGGAGGATGAGATCGGTAATAGAATGAATATGAGAAATTATTTCATTGAACGGATCTTCCGTGCTCAATTCTATTATCGCCCGATAAACCGATGTATGCACGATATCCTCATTCAATCGTTTGAGGATCATGTCGTTGACAAGCGGTATACTATGCCGTAGAATTCCTGTTTTAAGCAAATAGGTGAGATTGTCTTCATATTGGGGAAGATTTTCTGTTTCATGGCTGATTTTTTTGAATATCTCAACCGCTGAGGTAAAATCCCCGGAAGAAAGCATAATCTGGGAAAATTGGAGATATATCCGTGATATAACGACCGGATTGTTGTGTTTATCAATAATTGGAATCAGATCAGAGAGAACTTGCATATTGTTTGAATGTTTGGCAACAGAAATCCCTGCACGAACCAGTTCCCTTAATGGATATGCCTCTGTATCCAAAAAGGCCTTATGAATCTTTACGGCAGCGGAAAGGTACCATAATTCTCCTGATACTTCAGCTTTTTTAAGAAGATCGATAACCAGGGTATGGGTGACAAAAGGAATTCTTTTACAAAGGGTCTGAAGGGTAGTGATAATATGGGTTTTATCTTTTTCCCGGTCGAGGAGCTGTTCGGTCAGGGCATTGACAATTTCAAGTCGTATCTCTTGGGAAAGGGCATCAAAATTCTGGATAAAGAGCGAAATATCCAGCGTTTCTTTTCCGAAAACAGATTTTACTCCTTTTTCAATAATAGATGAAATACATACCTGTCTTCGGATCTTCTGGTGGATCTTTGCCGCACTATTGATACTGTCAAGGAATAAACTACGGTTTTTTTCAAGAATGGCGACAGTTGCCAATGCTTTTGCGAGTTCTGCATGCAATACTGCACGTTTTGATATATCACTGATCTCCTCAATAATGTGTTGTGATCGATAGAGGAGTTCCTCGTCACGTGTTGTGATCGCCCATTGAATCAAAAGAGGAATAATATCGATCATAATATCCGACCGATATTTCTGGAAACTGATCCGTTCAAGCAGGATAATACCCTGATCGATGAATCCCGCGTTAGATTCATGAACCCCGGCGCTGATGAGAGCTTGTGCCATCATTGCAATTACCCGTGACTGATGACTTTTTTTACTTAACCTGTCTGACAGCACGTGAACAGTTTTCAACCATTTTTCATCTTTTGTAGAAATAAACTGCTGAATTATCTGAGAGAATAAGTCATCGATGTCATTAGCCGGGAGATCTGGCAGAGCAAGTAACAGTTCAGGTTTATGTTTTTTAAATGCGGTCGTGGTGATAAGTTTGTTAATCTCCTTAATCAGGGTCTTTTGTGCCCGTTTGCCTTTCTCCTGATGTATTTCAGCAATGCTATTCTCTACGATTATCCAATCCTCTGCCGATAGTGCCTGCCGGACCTTCCTGATAATTTCGGTAGAATTGACCATTCTTATATCACAGATATGAAACTATGGGTTGATAAACACAATTTAACTCAAATAGTTATTAAATATTTTGTTTTTATTTACGCTCGAATTTAATTTTTTTTGTCATAATAGAAGAAAATTTTCGATTTTTTTTGAAAAATATCCTAAAAAACAAATTATTTTTTAGCAATCGGCAGAATTATCAATTATTTCCCGTATTTTCATCCGATAAAAAACGATATTTCAGGAACAGGTAGCCAACACTTTTCTGAATATTATCCAGAGACCGATTATTCGTTAACCTTTGTATGAGTAATTTTTGCGATCTGGTCCATCAGTTCTTTAAAAAAATACTGACCCTGGCTATGCGTATCCGCATCAATAATAATCCGGATTATCGGTTCTGTACCAGAAGTACGAATGAGCGCCCACGATTCATCTCTGAAAATTTTTACACCATCTGTCAGATCAAGTACATCCTGAGAATATACCTTTTTGAGGGATTCAAGCACTTGTGTTCCCCGGGATGTGCTGATTTTTTCCTTGATCATAGAGCGTTTCGGCAATTCGTTTATGAGTGCCGAGAGTTGTTGACCGGTCGAAGCTAGGATGAAAACCATCATTGCAGCTGTCATACCACCATCCCGGCAAAACTGGTGTCCTGGGAAAATAAGGCCACCATTCCCTTCACCTCCAAAGGCAACCTCTGTTCCCTTCTCTATGAGTGACCGCATTGTTCGTGCAACATAGATACTTCCAACTGGCGTGTACGTTATCGTGCAGCCTTCATTTTTCACCACCATTTCCACTACGAGTGATGTACTAACCGGAGTAACCAGTGTTCCTTTTTTCTGGTGACACATATGCTGCGCTATCAGGGCAAATTCTCTGTTTTCTTCAACAAATCGTCCATTCTCATCAATAAATACAGCCCGATCAGCATCGCCATCGTGAGCAACACCGAATGCTGCTCCACTGCTGACAACGAGATCAGCCAGCCCCTTGAGACCCTCAGAAGAAGGTTCGGGTAACCTTCCGGGGAATGTGCCATCCATTACTCCATTCAGCGTGAGCACCCTGCATCCCATTTCAGTGAGAATCTGGGGTGTTGTAATGCATGCAGGACCGGATCCTGGATCAACCACAACGGTTATTTCAGATCCAACCCCGTCAGGAAAATGATGCACAATTGCCTGGATATATTTTCTGGTGAGAAAAGGAGCGTGAATTTCGTGGCCGATATATTTCCACGATTCAGGGCAAAATGAAGGTTCAAATATCAGTTGTTCGAGTTTTAATGTTTCCTCATCACCCATTTCTGTGCCATCGGGCTCTATGATCTTGACCCCGTTATATTCAGGTGGATTATGGGATGCGGTTATCATCGCCCCTCCATCAAACTGCTCTTTTATGAGGTACTGAAGTGCCGGGGTCGGGAGAATACCGCAATCAACAACATCACATCCTGCTGCAAGCAGGCCCGATTTAACTGCTTTTACGAGCGTTTCACCGGATGTCCGTGTGTCTCTTCCAACTGCAATGCATCCTCTCCGCATTGTTCCAAGTGCTTGGCCAATGGTGAGTACCAACTCTGGCGTCAGATCTTTGCCAACTATACCTCTGACTCCATTGGTACCAAACAGCCGTTTCTGAAATTTTGTAGATTGCATGTATTCCTGCTCCCGTCATTCTTTTTATTTGCGAAAATTTTCGAAGAGATTGAGCGATGAGATAACTTCGTTAATTGTAGGATTCGTAAAAATACACGTATCAGCAGATAAACTACCGATGACAATTTTGGGAAACGATAGATGTTTAAAACCTTCTATTATGGCAAAGTCCATACCTTGATCGAAGAGCATCCTCAAAACATCGTCCAGAGTGTTCTTCCGTAATGCTGCTACCGCCTTCTGGGAGTCTATGCCTACAGACATGTCTGCACCGGCATCAAAAAAAACAGTAGTGTCTTTTCCTTCCTCGATAGTATAGGTATGATCTCCCAGGTGTTTGATCACAGCAACGTTTCCTCTTTTTTTGAGTTCGGGAATTAGATTTTTAATAAATGTAGTTTTGCCGGAATTTGAGCTTCCCACAACCTGGATAATTTTCATACGTGCATCTCATATATCAATCGATCTGAATGACTAATAATTTGTACCATTATATTCCCTTATTTTTCTGGAGGCTGGTTTTTTGTTTCTCCCGCTGTGATATATTGGATATCTTTTTCTGAATACGGGTTCCGGGGATTTCTCCTGAAATAAAATTCATTGGTAGTGATCCTTCCAATGCAATTTTTTTATCCACGCAAGGAAGAATTTCTTTTTTCTGTGATGTTTCCTGAGAATGTGCATCAAGTGCAGGATCGGGGCCTTTTGGTGTTCCGTCTTCGCTTGTTTTTTCATTGCATGGTGGGAAATTAACAGCAGAATTATTAACCATCATTGGTTTTTGGGATGAGGGAACAAGTAATGGATCGTTTGATTCCGCCTCTTCTGCTCGTGATTTAAGAATGGTTTTTGCTGCTTCCCCTACACTTCTCATCACTTTGGTGATCCGGTCCTCAATATCAATCTCTTCATCAATATCCAGGGTTGTTCCTTCAACCTCGAGAAGAAACCTTGCAACCTCGCTTGCTTCAAAGAGCAGATCATCAAGTTCATCAGTGGTAAAAAACCCACACATTGCCCCATAGAAAAACGTGGCACTTGCTTTTCTCACTTTCTTTTTGAATGAGTTACGTGCCTGATTGACGGCCTGGGGAGTATAAGTCTCTTCCATAAACGGGACAAGTTCCGGGAGATGTTTTCCAATAAAGGTCATCTCTGCACCTCCGGATGTACGGAAATCCGTACATAACCGTGCAAGCGCCCATTCCCGTGCGGTTATGTATGTTCTCTTACGCAGGAACTGGTTTACTTTCCGGTAAGTAGCCCCATCCACTTTTTTAAATTTTTTATATTTATTAATCTCCTGACGGATACGTGGATCGTCCATTTTTTACACCTTCCTTATCTGTGGTTTATCCGGAAACCGGGAATGCTGGGCATGAACATGTCTATGTTCTGCCTGCTTTGTGTATAGCATTATAGAGTTTATTACTACTAAAATTCTAATAAAACTATCGGATTCTTTATTATGATTGTTCGTCTGAATACCGGAATTTTATTGTAAAATTCCCGTTTTTTGAACTTTTCCGGTCAGTTTTTAGAATAAAACTCAGAGATTTATGCAGACTCTAAAAATGATTGAGTATCCCAGGAATATTATCTCAACCAAGGAACCATTTTTTAAAATTTTCACGCCCAATAAGGGTGCATTCAATAGAAAAATTTAAAAAAAAGGACCCCTCCCTCCTCTCCGTCCGGGTTGTGACCAGTAAACAGTTCCGAAAAATACAAAATACCAGCAGCACTTCGGTTTATTTTCCAGAAGTATATCTTATTGGTGTTACCAGAAAGTGTTCCCTTCGATTTTCCTTATAATCTGTATCGTTTGGCTACTGAAATTTTTAATTGCATTATTTCCTGTCAGATCCGATCGAAAATTTCTCGGAAGTAAGGTTTACTCTTTTTAAAATCTGTGATTTATCCGAATTAGCCCACTGACTTTTATTCAACAGGAGAGTGTTTGCTGAAGTTGATAATTGCCGGATATTACCGGTGACCAAAAAATCTTTGAACTGACTTGTTCATAAACTCTGAAAAGTTTTTCCGCAAATCCCATGAGGTTCTGCAGGTATTTTTGGCTTTTTTTTGTTGCCGGATCCTACTGTGCTCGAAATACCCTTTTAAAAAAAAGGTTAATCCAGAAAAATCAGATCATTTTTATTTTTTTATTAACCAGATATTCCGGTTTCCTTACTCAAAGATCACTTCTGTGTCTCAGGTCCGATATAGCGTAATGTAATGGAGTTTTTGCAGGTTAACCCGATTCTCCAAATACTAATAAGAAAAATCCAATAAAAATATACCTTTGTGTATAGCATCATATGGTTTATGTCAAAAGATCGGGTTAGCATAAAATATAATCTAAAAACCAAAATTTATAGTTTTTTTCGGAAAATAACACTTTCCACGGGAGATTATTAGGCTACCAAATTCATACGGACGTGCATATAAGGATGAAACCATACTGTAACCAAAAAAACCTGGAAACCGGTATACTGTCATATCAAAAAAGATTCAATGTTAAATCCCCAAAAAATCTTCATTCTACGTTCACAAAAAAGGTATAGGTATCTGAAACTTTATAGAGAGGATTTAAGTAATTTTATATGAAAAAAGACTGAAAAGAATGTTTTTTCCAGCGACTGAGGCAGATTATCGATAATTTTCCTCAAGGTCTTTTATCTCCAGGGGGGTTTTCTTGAACGTTTAGCTTATTGGATTGGAACTGTCAAACCGAACCGATTTGTTGGAGAGCCTGTGCAAAATACAGGTTTATTATTGAGGAGAACGAACAAATTTTTTATGGTTGATCCCTTTTAATAAAATTGCGATAGATAAGAGGGAATCCTCGTATTTTTACCTTTGAAAAATTTTTGATCAATATATGGACCGGATGCTTTCCCTTTAATTAACAACCAGGTTTCCGGCGTTAAAGAGTTCTATACACTCTGATATGAAATACAAATAACGTTAAGGTAACGAAGGGGCTGGTACTTGTTTCTCCCTTCCACCAAATATTATTGCGTTCCTGAGAGTCATAACGGAGGAGTGAAATCCTGTTGAGTGTTTTTTTGAGCATGTTTCCAGAGCTGGATTTCTTCGATTTTTTTAGTTCATCTTTATTAGTTTCGATTTACTGTAAATCTGGACGAAAATAAAAAAAAATGTGAATTTATGGAAATTGCTGTTTTCAAATAAAGCACAAAATATTTTTTAGGATCTCATTTTTAGCTCAGTGAATAAATCGCAGGGTCGAGCACAAGCAGGTTCAAAATCAGTTGAAGTTTATTGAAATAACAGAAAAAACCGGTTTTTTATTTTAATCTGGTTTGAGAGATTCCGTTGTATATCGATAAATCATGTTCACCCGGATTTGTTTGCAGAAAAATTGATATTCCGTGTTGGCACAGATGATTCTCTTCTTTTTTGCAGATCAAACCATTACCAGGCGCAATTTTATCGCAGTTTCTCCTGGGTTCTTCTTCTTTATCTTTGCTGCATGAATATAGGTATCGATGTCAATATGACGAAAAATCTTCATAGCGGGCTTCTGGAAGATCTTTTAATGATCAGGGTATTGATTCCCATCATGATCGATGAAAAAACCCCTGTTTTGATGCTGGGGGTAATCGCAAGAGGTACTTTTTTTAATATGCATAAAAAAAATTAAAAATACAATCATCTATCGCAATTGCCCTGAATATGACTAAATATTACATCAGACATGTCGGATTGATTTTCCAAGCAGCATCGAGATTCAGCAATTTCAGACTTGCGGAGAATAGGTATTCTGCGCAAACCTTTATTTATTTGAGATAAGATAGATTAGACCATGGAAAGCGGGTATTTTTCGGAATGGCTCAAAAGCTACCGCACCTATCTCCGGATGCGCAATTATTCCCCCCGCACACTCAACAGCTATGAGCAGGTGATCAAACACTTTGCTTATTATGTGTGGTTGCGCCGTCACACGGATGTGACAAAACTTGTCATCTACTGGAAAGACTTTGAAAATGCCCGACTTGATACGGATATAGAGGTCACCCCGGTAATGATTACAGATTTCCTTTCATTTGTTTCGTCAATGCAGACGTACAAACCCAAGACATTTCACCGCATCATCTCAACACTCAGCTCATTCTATCGCTTCCTGTATACCCAGGGTGCAGTCACATCCAACCCGCTAACCGGAATCGATCGACCGCGGATCAAACAACAGGATGTGAAATATCTCAAGCATAACCAGGTGTTGCGTCTTCTCGATTCGATCGAAGATCCCCGTGACAAACTTATCGTCAGAACTATCTATGCCACCGGTGTGCGGGTATCAGAGCTTTGTAATATGAATATCGAAGATATTGATTTTGATGAACATACTATCAGGATACGGGGAAAAGGTGACAAGATCAGAACTGTTTTTGTCGATGACGATACTCTTGCTGATATCTTAAAGTTCATCGGCAACAGGATTGTCGGGCCTGTTTTTGTTGGTCAGCAGGGCAAAAACATCTCATCACGAGCTATTCAGCATATCTTCAAGCATTACGCGCCGTCAGGAATAACTCCACATAAAATACGACACAGTTATGCCAGCGAACTTTATAAGCGATCAAAGAATCTCAAGGTTGTACAGGAAAATCTTGGCCACACTTCTATCAAGACAACGGAAATTTACCTCCATACCGATATTGATGAACGCAGGCAGGTGTATCAACAGTTTTTCCCTCTTTCTGATAATGACGAAAAATGATATAATTTTTACATACATGTGAAAAATTGGGAATGCCGGTATCATCCACACCTTTTTTTTAAACGATTTAAAAACCGAGCGAAAACGGAGTGAAAACTATAACCACAAAAAACTATAATTTTCTCTATTTTCTCATTTAAACCCCATTTCTTTCGTTAAATTATCCTGGCCTTAAAGTAAAAATTTAAAGGAAAGCTATAAAAAACCTCTGGGTCCCTTATAAATATAAACCTTATGATGCTATATACTAACAGCCTTATTTTCTCACCCGAACCGGTCCGCAATGGAATTTCGATTGTTTTCATCTGTGCAGTGGCTTAAATAACGGGAAATCGCCATGAGGCATATGGGCAATTTCAGGGAAGATATACATTGTTGAATCCTGTTGTCATAACCCCTGGAGACATTCCTTTTGAGGTATCAGATGATGCGTGTATTCACGGCAATTCATGAGATTTTTGATGAAGATTTCGTTGGCCACTAAAAAATAGAAAACAATGGCCGGTTCCAGATGAAAGGAGACAGGGAATGCCGGAATCCCTCCAATTAATGATCTTGAGAATCTTCGGTGAAAGAAGCAGAATAATCCAGAAAAATCCAATCATTCCCAATCTCTGAAGGAGAGATCGTGGGTATGAAATCTTTTGAAATGAGAATCTTCGGTGAAGAAACCAGAATAATCCAGAAAAATCCACTTGTTCCCAATCTCTGAAGGAAAGATCGTGGGTATGAAATCTTTTGAAATGAGAATCTTCGGTGAAGAAACCAGAATAATCTCAGAAAAATCCAATCATTCCCAATCTCTGAAGGAGAGATCGTGG
>Ga0105106_10000607_pt1 | contig 25303 bp, 20 predicted proteins | sample PPLLaktember2015_5_FD_79109 | JGI IMG/M metagenome (GOLD analysis project Ga0105106, IMG submission 79109) | Freshwater sediment microbial communities from Prairie Pothole Lake near Jamestown, North Dakota, USA - PPLs Lake P8 Core (1) Depth... | ecosystem: Environmental > Aquatic > Freshwater >...
GCGGGATGACATCTGACCTCACCATGCCGAACATGTGGGCGCCGTCTGGGGCCGCGCAGGATCGGCGCCTCGGCGGTGAAGTGAACGGTCGATCCCACCCATGTCGTCCCGGGTGGGCGCGTGCCTCTCATGCACCGAAACGGAGATGCGGGCGTCCCTGGTCGTCGAATGTGGTCGCGCCGCAGAAGGGGGGCTGCCCGGGTACCCAGGCGAGGACCTTGGGCAGCAGGTCGGGCAGGTCTTCAACCAGCGGCAGTCCGGCAAGCTCGGCGATCGGGAACCAAGCCGCCAACCCCTCCGGGCTGGCGTGCGGTTCCTCGTCGTCGATCAACTCTCCCAGGAAGACGTGCAAACCGATCCCAGGAGACCCGCCGGTGTCGACCAGCAGCACGCCGCAGAGTGTCAGGCTATCCGCCTCCAGGCCGGTCTCCTCCAGGAGCTCTCGCCGGGCGCTTGAGAGCGGATCCTCCCCGGGCTCGATGTGCCCGCCGACGCCGTTCAGAAGTCCGGCCCAGGCACCGCGGTCCGCCGGGATGCGCAGCAGCAAGATCTCGGACCCGCGGCGCAGGAAGACCAGCGTGCGCGGGACTACCGAGAACCGATCCGGTCGCACATTCTGGCCGGCCAGAGACATGCCGGGGCTCAGTCCGCCAGGTCGCGGACGTCCTCGCTCATCGCCGCTTCGGCGACGTAGTCACTTATGGGAGGCGTGACCACGATGGGCTGTACATACGTCAGCGCGTCACCGAGCGTCTTGCCGATGTTCAGCCGGGTGAAGAGCAGGCGGAATTGCTCCTCCCAGGCTTTCTCGATTGCAGCGAGCGCCGAGGCCTCCAGGTGCCACAGGCGCCCCTTGAACGGGCCGAGGGCGTTCTTGCGCACCTTGTAGTAGAACTGCTCAGCGCTCATGTCCGGCTTGCGTTCCTTGGCGTAATCGCGGTCGAGCGCGGCGTACATCTCCCGGCGCAGCGCCTCCGGCAGCCGGTCGAAGAGCATATTCTGGAAGTTGGTCGCCAGATGGACCTCGCACGCGCCGGCCTCGGAGAAGCGTGAGAACGCCGCCTCGGGCAGAGTCGACGCACCGTGCTGCACCGCGCCGGCCAGGCCGTACTCGCGCTGGGCCAGGCGGGAAAGCTTCGCCAGCGTGTCAAAATCGACCTTGACCTGGGCGATCGAGCCATCCGGGAGGACGACGCCCCCGTGCGTGGTGCCGGTCTGGATGCTGATCTTCGACAGGCCGGCAGCGCGCGGGGCCGACCTCTTCAAACTGCGGTTGTAGCCGTCCATGAAGGCGCGCAGCTCAGGCTCGGTGCTGTTCTGACCGCCGACCTCGCCGATCTCCCCGCCGACTGAGATGGTCACGTCCTTGGGCTCCAGCTTGCGGATGTATGCGGTCAGCTCGGCCGAGAGCGTGCAGTTGACCTGCTGCTGTTCGGCGATCGTCGGCTGCTTGAGGTCGACCAGTGTCGAGGCGTCGATGTCGATGTTGAAGAACCCGGCCCGGACGGCCTCCAGCGTCAGGTCGCGCACGGCCTGGGTCTCGGCCTGCGGCGAATCGGCAAAGCGCTTGGCGCTGACCTGGAAATGGTCGCCCTGGATGAAGACCGGGCCGGCGTAGCCTTCGGCGATGGCCGCCCCCAGGATGCAGCTAGCGTACTCGGAGGGGCGCTGGTCGGTGTAGCCCATTTCCGACCGGGCGATCTCGAAGATCAGCGCGCCGGCCTGGAGCTGGCGGGCGGCGCGAAAGACTGCCCGCGCGGCGTGGAAGGGCAGGGCGCGCAGATTCATGGCCGGGACGGTGAAGTCATTGCGCAGCCGGCCGCGGCCGCGGGCGATGTACAAGTCGTGGATCGAGGACGGCAGCGCGCCCATCTTCAGGGCCAGCATGCGGATCAGCCAGCGGGCGACCCCCCGATCGGGGTCCTGGCCCAGCGCGGCCGTACGCACCAGGGATTCGATACGCTGGCGCACGGCCTGCGGATCGCGGACTTCAATGGCGGGGGTGCCGCGCAGGTCGAGCTTGACGGCATCGCCGAGCGGCTGGGCGACGCGCTGGATGACTTCCTGGTGCTTCACCTTGGGACCCTCCGGGCTAGATGGCTGCCGGCCATTATAACTGGTCTGGCAGCGTGCGGCACTGCCCGTCAGTCGACCGTCAGCCCTGCGTTTGCCAGCGGGGTGCATAGTCGCTATAATGATCATGATGGATCGCACCCGCTGCGCAGGGGCCAGACCAAGAGGAGAATTCGATGACGGATCCGCTGGGCAAGATCACCGAGGGGAAGGACCTGGTAGGCAAGATCCGCAATTTCATCGCCGGGTTCGTCGGCTACGTCGATCGTGAGAACCGCCGCGAGGCGGACAAGATGGTCCGCGAGACGGTGGCCATGCGCTACGAAGAGCAGTGGGCCAGGGTGGCCGAGCTCCAGCGTCAGCTGGTCAGCGAGGGCAACCTCGAGCAGGTCGATGACCTGGAGGCGGCCTCGGTCAAGCTGCGCACCTTCGTCGATCGGGTGAAGGGCGCGGCCTACGGCTACGCCGGCTTCTTCGATGCACTGCGCATCAACGAAAGCGAGCTGGACAAGCTCTACGCTTTTGACACGGCGCTGCTGGAGAACGTGGGCAAGCTCTCCGCTGCCCTCGACAACGTGAGCGCCTCGATCGGGACCGACGGCTTGCCGGCCGCCACCCGCAATCTGGTGTCGCTGGCGCAGGAGTCGATCGACACCTACAATCGTCGCGAAGAAGCGATGCTGGCTGCCTAGGCAGCGGATAGGACGAAGGAGAAGAAACCATGGCAAGGGTTTTTGACGTCATCGAGTACCCGAACGAGATGCGCGATGAGATCGTCCACCGCTTCCCCGAAAGCGGCGCAGGCGACTTCCGCATCGGCAGCCAGGTGATCGTGCGCGAAGCCCAGGCGGCAGTCTTCTTCCGCGACGGCAAGGCGCTCGACACGTTCAGGGCCGGGCGGCACACGATCACCACCGCCAACATCCCCATTCTGATCGACCTCATCGGGCGGGCTTTCAACGACCGTTCGCCGTTCACGGCGGAGGTCTACTTCGTCGCCATGCGGGAGTTCGCCGATCAGAAGTGGGGTACCCCTCAGCCGATCATCGTCCGCAATCCGGGGATGGGGCTGGGCGTGGCGCTGCTGCAAGGCTTCGGCACCTACGGCTACCAGATCTCCGACCCACAGCAGTTTGTGACGCAGGTCGTCGGCACGCAGGGCATCTACCGCACCGGCGACATCCAGGGCCGGCTGCGCTCCATGCTCCTGTCCAAGCTCCAGGACCTCCTGGGCGAGACGACCAAGGCCAAGGACGTCACCGACCTGATGGGTTTGACCGAGGAGCTCGGCGCCGGCGTGCGCGCCAAGGCCCAGGATGATTTCAAAGCTCTGGGGATGACCCTCAAGGCGTTCTACATCGAGAACCTCAAGCCCTCGGACAAGTCGGCCGAGGAGCTGCGCGCCATGGGTATGCTCGACATGGCCACCTACACGCAGCTGCAGGCTGCCGACGCCATGCGCGACGCAGCGCAGAATCCGTCCGGCGGGGCCGGGCTCACGGCCGGGATCGGCGCCGGCATGGGCATCGGCAACGTTTTGTCCCAGTCACTGCAGCAGGGCATGCAGGCCGGCGGCAAGGTCGCCATCCCGGATGTAATGACCCCCGCCGACGCGGCCACAATCCTCAAAGTGACCGAGGCCGACGTTATGGCGGCCATCCAGTCGGGCGACCTGAAGGCCAAGAAGGTCGGCGACGCGTTCCGCATCAGCCGTGAGGCGTTGGAAGCATTCCTGAAGGCTTGATCCACTCCGGCCGCAGCCGGATCGCTCGGGCAGAATGACGACCGCCAGAGGCGTTGCCTCTGGCGGTCGCGCGTGTGCGTGCTCCGGGCGCTGCCCGACTACGCCTCCTGACCGAGCGCCTGGGCCAGGTCGCGGACCTCCGCTTGCGACAAGGAATCGCCGCGCGGCAGAGAGCGCAGGAAGGCCTTGAGCTGCTTGATGTGCAGGGCGCGGAACGGCGCCCCCTGGCTCTCGACGCGCGCGTTGGGGTGCATGAAGACGAGCAGCGGCTGGACAGCGATTTCGGTTCGGGAGGGCAAGTGCCGGGCGAGTGCCTTCTTCAGGCTGCCGACCTCGGCCTCGGCCTGGCGGCTGGGCTCGGCGAGGGCGCGAGACTTGGATTCGCGACCGGAGCGGCCGGGCGGCGGCGTGTGAAGCCAGCGGCCGTCGCGGTACGCCACCTCGCCCTCGAGCGTGGTGGTGCAGACGGCGAAGACCCCGGCCGGGCTGATCAGCGCGTGGCTGGCCCCCAACAGGTAATGGAAGATGGCATGCCGCTCGTCAAGCGCTTTGAGCGTCTCGTCGAGCTGTTCGTCGATGCGCGGGTGACGCGCCCAACGGCTGCGTAGCTGGAAACCAAGCTGCGAGATGATCAGACCGACGAAAGAGGTCGAGAGGACCAGACCGGTGGCTTCCGTCGATGTGAAGGACAGGACGATCCCTACGAGCATACTGACGATCCCGACGACGATGGCGGCGGTGCCGGTGAAGGACAATCGCTTGAGGCGGCGGGCGTCGAGGTAGTGGTGCATCACGCCTCCCATCGACCGAGGACCAGACAGGCATTCTGTCCGCCCAGGCCGAATGAGTTGGAGAGAGCGACGCGCAGATCGGCCGGGCGCGCCTGGTTGGGCACGTAGTCGAGATCGCACTCCGGGTCGGGCGTCTCGTAGTTGATGGTCGGATGAATGATCTGGTCGCGCAGGCTCAGAGCGCAGATACACGCCTCGATCGCGCCGGCGGCTCCCATCGGATGCCCGATCATCGATTTGGTCGATGAGATCGGGATGCGTCGGGAATGCTCGCCGAATAGGTTCTTGATGGCCAGCGTCTCGATGGCGTCGTTGGCCGGCGTCGAGGTCCCGTGGGCGTTGATGTAGTCGACCTGATCCGGGCGCAGGCCGGCGTCGCTGAGGGCCCAGCGCATGGTCCGCTGCGCGCCGGAGGCCTGTGGATCGGGCGCGGCGATGTGAAAGCAGTCGCTTGTGCTGGCATAGCCGAGGACTTCAGCGTAGATCGAGGCGTGGCGGGCCTGGGCGTGCTCGAGCCTTTCGAGCACCAGGCAGGCGCCGCCTTCGCTGAAGACAAAGCCCTCCCGGCGGGCGTCGAAGGGACGCGAGGCTGACTGCGGAGCGTCATTGAAGCTGGTCGGGAGGGCGCGCATGGCCGCGAAACCGGCCAGCGAGTATTCGCGGATCAGAGCCTCGGTGCCCCCGGCGATCACGACGTCGGCGCGGCCGTCGCGTATCGCCCCGACCGCCTCGCCGATCGTCTGGGTGCCCGTGGCACAGGCGGTGGTGATGGTGCAGTTGGGGCCGAGGGCGCCGAAGTTGAGCGTCACGTGGAAGGCCGGCATGTTGGGCAGGGCCGAGGGTACGGTGAATGGATTCACGCGCGCCAGGCCCTGATTGCGGAAGGTGTCCAGCCCTTCCTGGAAGCGCTCCAGACCGCCGATGGCGGTGCCGAAGTACACGCCCACCCGCTCGGGCTCGCTGAGCGGCAAGGGCAGCCGGGAATCCGCGACCGCCTTGATCGAGGCCGCCAGCGCCACTTGCGAGGCGCGCGACATGCGGCGCGCCTCCTTGGCCGGCAGATAGTCCTCCACGCGGAAGTCGGGGATCTCGCCGGCGATCTGGCAGGGGAGGCCGGACGGATCGAAGTGGGTGATGCGCCGAATGCCGGACTGGCCGCGGCGCAGCTGTTCCCAGATGGGCTCGAGGTCGGAGCCGAGCGGGGTGAGCATGCCCATCCCGGTGATGACCACCCGGGGCCGCTGAACTATGGCGTGATCGCTCATGGTTCGTCGACGACGCGTTCGCCGGAGAGCCGGGATTGGATGGCGGCGGCCAGGGCGGGAAGGAGATCCTCCGAGACCGCCTGGCGCGCCACGCGCAGCGCGCTGATCAAGGCCCGGGCGTCGGAGCGGCCGTGCCCGATGAAGACCAACCCGTCGATGCCCAGAAGCGGCGCGGCGCCGTACTCGGCCGGATCGAGGACCTTGCCGACGCGGCGGAAGGCGGGCTTGGCCAGCAGCCCGCCGACGGCCGTGAGGGGTGAAGCTTTGATCTGCGTGCGGATGAGCTCGATCAGGAAGCCGGCCACGGCTTCGCTGGTCTTGATGGCCACGTTCCCGGTGAAGCCGTCCGTCACAATGACGTCGGCACGGCCGGCGAACAGCTCCTTGCTCTCCACGTTGCCGATGAAGTTGAGCCCGGCCTTCTCCAGGAGCGGGTAGGTCTCCTTGACCAGGGAATTGCCCTTGCCGGCCTCTTCACCGTTCGACAGAAGGGCGACGCTCGGGCGCGAGCGGCCCAGGACGCGCTCGGCGTAGATGGCGCCCAGGATGGCGAACTGGACCAGGTACTCGGGCTTGCAGTCGGCGTTGGCGCCGATGTCGAGGACCACCGCAGATCCGCCGCGCACCGGGATCAGGCCGGCCAGCGGGGGCCGCTTGACGCCCCGGATGCGGCCGAGGCGGAAGAGCGCATTGGCCATTGCGCCGCCAGTATTGCCGGCGGTCACGAATGCGTCGGCGCGGCCGGCCTTGAGCAAGTCCATCCCCACCGCCATCGAGTTCTGCGACTTGCCTCGCGCCGAGCGCGCCGGCTTGTCGTTCATCTCCAGGACCTCGGGCGCGTCAACAAGCTCGACCTGTCCTGGTTCGGCGCCGAGAGCGTTCAGTTTCTCCCGTAACAGGCTCTGGGGTCCGGTGAGGATGACGGGCTCGCGCCAGAGATGATAGGCCTGCACAGCGGCCTGCAGCTCCGGCTCTGGATGGGTGTCGCTGCCCATGGCGTCCAGGACGATGCGCATCGATGCTCGCCTCCATGCGCCGGCGTTGACAAGCTCAACCGCTAGGCTATAATACCCCAAGTCCGAGCAAGGGATGCGCTGGTGCTGGAACTGGCAGACAGGCATGGTTGAGGGCCATGTGCCGAAAGGCGTGGGGGTTCAACTCCCCCCCAGCGCACACAACGGAGCCGCCCAATGGCGGCTCCGTCTGATTCCGGATTGCCCGCAACCGTCTCAGTGCAGGATCTTGCTCAGGAAGAGCTTGGTGCGCTCTTCCTTGGGATTGGTGTAGAGCTCCTCGGGCGTGGTCTCCTCGACGATCTGGCCCTGGTCCATGAAGATGATGCGCCGGGCGGCGGCCTTGGCGAAACCCATCTCGTGGCTCACGACCAGCATGGTCATGCCGGCCTCGGCCAGCTCGAGCATGCAGTCGAGCACTTCCTTGATCATCTCCGGATCGAGCGCCGAGGTGGGTTCATCGAAGAGCATGATCTTGGGCTGCATGGCCAATGCCCGGGCGATGGCCACGCGCTGCTGCTGCCCGCCGGAGAGCTGCCCGGGATAGCAGTCCGCCTTCTCGGGGATGCCGACGCGCTTGAGCTGCTCCATCCCCACGGTGGTGGCCTCCTCGCGCGAGCGTTTGCGCACTACCCGCTGCGCCAACGTGATGTTGTCCAATGCCGTCAAGTGCGGGAACAGGTTGAAGAGCTGGAACACCATGCCTACCTCGGCGCGCACGGCATTGATGTTCGTGCCTTTGTGTGTCAGCTGCTGCCCGTCGATCCAGACTTCGCCGCTGCTGGGAGTCTCGAGGTGATTGACGCAGCGCAGCAGCGTGCTCTTGCCGGATCCGCTGGGGCCGATGATGACGACCACCTCGCCCTTGGCGACGTCCAGGCTCACGCCGCGCACGGCCTCGACCGCGCCGAAGTACTTATGCAGGTCTTTGACGTGGATGATCGGGTCCATCTCACTCCTCGAACTTCATCTTGCGTTCGATCACCCGCACCACGCCCGATAGGGCCAGGGTCATCGACAGGTACAGGAAGGTCAGGACGTTGAACGTCTCGAAGACGCGGAAAGTGCTGGCGCGTCGCAGCCGGCCGAGCTGAGTGAGCTCATTGACCGCCAGGACGGTGGCCAGCGACGAGTCCTTCAGGCAGGCGATGAAGTCATTCCCCAGCGGGGGCAGCACGCGGCGGATCGCTTGAGGCAAGATGACGCGCGTCATGGCCTGCCCGTAGGTCATACCCAGCGAGCGAGCGGCCTCCATCTGCCCGCGGCCGATGGACTGGATCCCGGCGCGGAAGATCTCGGCTTCGTAGGCGCCATAGCCGACCGCCAGCGCGACGATGGCGCGTGCCTCCAGGCTGACCTGGCGGCTGGTCACCACGGACATGCCGGTGAGGAACTCGGCCAGCCCGCCGGTCGGGCCGAGCGTCAGCGCCCAGGCGCCGACGGCGCGAACCACACTGGCCGCAGCCGGGACGATCACGAAGGCCATGTACAGCATGAGTACGATCAGCGGGATGCCGCGCACCGCCTCGACGTACAGTGTCGCAATGGTGAAGGCGACCGGGTTCTTCGAAGTGCGTGCCAGTCCGGTGAACAAGCCGATCACGGTGGCGATCAGGTAAGACGCCATCGTGATGCGCAGCGTCACCTTCATCCCGGCCGAAAGGTAGGTGAAGGTTTCGTGGTAGTTCTGGGCGTTCAGAATCAAGAAAATGATCAGCAGTCCGGCGGCCACCAGGATGAACGCCCACCACGGCAGGGTCGACCAGCGCAGTCGAGGTCGGGCCGACTCCCGCGCCGCCTCGGCGGCGATTTCGCTCGATGATGGCGGAGTCTGACTCATGAGGCGTGCCTTTCAGGCACGGGCAGGTCGACAATTGGATTGCCGACCTGCCCGTGTTGTCGTGCCAGCGCTAGTTCACCGGACAGGCTACTGGGGGTTGAACCACCGGCTGTTGATGAAGGCCAGAGTGTCGTCGGCTTCCATAGCTGCCAGCGCGGCGTTCACCGGGTCCACCAAGTCACTCCCGGGCGGGAAGACGAACGCCAGCTGCTCGTCGGAGGTCAGCTGCGGGCCGATCACAAGCTGTCCTGGATTGGCGGCGATGAACCCGACCGCCGAAACCGTGTCGATCACCACGGCGTCGATGTCGCCGGCCAGGAGTGCCGCGACCGCGCCGCCGAACTCCTCGAAGCTCTGGACGCGCTCCTCGGGGAAGTTCTCCTTGGCGACGATCTCATTGGTCGTGCCGATTTGAGTCCCTACCAGGACCTCTGGGTCGGCCTTGAAGGCCTCCAGGTCGTCGATCGTTTGATCGGCGCGGATCAGCAGCACCTGGCCGATGGTTACGTACGGGGTGGAGAAGTCGACGATCTCGTCCCGTTCGGCGGTGTAGGTCACGCCGTCGGCGAGCATGTCATACTCACCGGCTTCCATGGCCGGGAAGATCCCATCCCAGGCCGCCTGAGTGAACTCGGGGACGCAGTTGATGCGGTTGCAGATTTCCGTGACGGCCTCGTAGTCCCAGCCGGCCGGCTCGCCGGTGGCCTCGTCGATGTAGTTGAAGGGGGGATAGGCGTTCTCGACTGCGACCGTGATCGTACGGCCGCCCAGGTCGGGGAGTCCGCCGGTTGGCGGAGCGGGAGGCTCGGGGGCCTCGGTCGCGGCCGGCTCGGCTGCGCCGCCGCAGGCGGCCAGGAGAACCCCGGCCAGGACGAACAGGGTCAGTAGGGCGCGCTTCTTCATCTTGCTCTCCTCCAAGAGTGTGATGCCGAAGAGTGCAGAGTCAGGGCGTTCCCGAAATCCACCTCCTTGTCCATCTTGGCGGCTGCACGGAGAGTCTGCCAGTCGCAGCACTTCTCGTGGGCCAGGTGGTCCCATCATAGCATAGGTTTCCGATTCGCCGCCGCCTGCCTTGGCGCGGCCCTCGACTGCCGGCGCGGCCGGCGCGGCTACTCGCCTGTCGCATCGGCCGGGTCACGCGGCAAGGTCAGCGTCGTGATGTGGATCGAGTCCGCCCCGAGTGGCAGGAGCGGCGCCAACATCAGCGCGGCATCCGCCGGCCGCACCGAGAGGTAGGCGTGATCGGGAATGAGACTTAGGAGCGGCGTAAGGTCGGGCGTGGAACCGGCCCGCGGCGCCTGCTGCGCCAGCGCGCCCAGAATGCGCGCCTGTGCTTCGACCAGACCCGTGGGATCGTCTTGCCATAGATCGAGGACGGCCATCGTCTCGGCGCCGGTCAGCCTGACCCCGCCCAGCTCGACCCCGCCCATGTGATTGACGACTGCCTGAAAGCCGGTCCGGTCGAGGATGACCGTCATGCGAGGCGGTAGCAGGCTGACGCTCTGGAGCGCCAGCTCGAACTCGGACGACGGCCCTCCGTCCTCGTCCCGGGTGAAGAGGGACGCCAGGCCGTCAGAATCTGGGCCTCCTGTCTGCATGTCCGACGGGAAACCGAACAAGAACACGTCCGTGCCGCTGCGCTCGAAGGTCGCCATCCAGACGGCGACAAGGCGGGGTTGCTCGCTCTCGAGTTCGTCCACGCCGATGAAGTAGACCGCCGATGGGCCGGGGGTCGGTGTGGCGCCGCGCGTGGCGGTGGCCGTGCGCAGGGACGCCGGCGTGGGCGTCCTTCGCTGGTCCAGGTCCTCCAGCAGTGTGCTGGCCAGGCCCAATACGAAGCACAGGCCAAGGAATAGGACGACCAACAGCAGCGGAGGTTTGGATCTCATGGATTCGACGGCCGCGGACCGCGCGCCGAGGCGCCCGGATTGTACTCCGGCGACCGCGGCGCCGCAATTTGCCGGCCGGTCGACGCTCGGGGGTCAGTTCAGCGGAGGATGACGGCGACGAGACGGCCGGCCGCCCACGCCGCGGCGCCGCTGGCGATCAGGGGTAGGTGCGCTGTGACTTGCGAGAGCAGGCGGCGGCGTCTGGCGAGGTACGCAGCCGCAGCGGCTGCCAGACGCCAGAACTGGAGCTGCACCGCGGCGAGTGGCTGCAGCGTTGTCTTCATTTGGAGGTGCTGATGCGCGTGATGCGCCCTTCGGCATCGACGCGCACGTGGACAATGCGGTTCATGGTCCGCCCGCCCGGCAGACCGGCCTTGCCGCGGAACGTCACCTGGTAGCCATCGTCCTGCGATCTGACCGTCGGCTGCACGGACTTCATCTCCGGGAATTGACGGGCGACTCGGCGCCGGACCTCCTCGAGCAGCTCTTTGCGCATATCCGCCTCCTAGCCGGCAGTCGCGCGCCTGCGCAGAAAGGCCGGCAGGTCGAGATCGACGGCGCTCCGGTCGAGGACCGGCGGGCCGGAGATGCGTAGCTGAGCCACAGCCGGCGCCTCGGCTGCCGCCGGCACGGGGCTGGCCCCCAGGCCGGTCACAATCAGGATGACCTGCGCGCGGCCTTGCATGGATGGATCGGTCGTGGCGCCCAAGAGGAGATCGGCCTCATCGGGGAGGGAATCGCGCAGCTGATCCACCGCTTCGCCGACCTCGAACAGCGACAGGTCGTCTCCGCCGGTGAAATGCACCAGGATCCCGCCGGCGCGATCGAGCGTGTCGATCTCGAGAAGCGGATGGTGCAGCGCCTGGTAGATCGCTTCTTCGCCTTTGTTGTCGCCTTCGCCCATGCCGATGGCCATCAACGCCCCGCCGCCGTTCATGAACATGTTGCGCACGTGGGCGAAGTCTACGTTGATCAGCCCCGGGCGGGTGACGAGCTCGGCCACGCCCTGCACGCCCTGGCGCAGGATATCGTCGGCCATGCGGAAGGCGATCTCCAGGCTGACGTCACGCGGGACCACCTGCAGCAGGCGGTCGTTGGGGACCGTCACCAGGGTATGCGTGTGCGGGCGCAAGAGCTTGATGCCCTCGCTGGCATTGCGCGAGCGGCGGGTCATCTCGAAGCCGAACGGCATCGTGACGACGGCGACGACGATTGCGCCTACCTCGCGGGCGATCTCGGCCGCGACAGGCGCCGAGCCGGTGCCGGTCCCACCGCCCATGCCGGCGGTGAGGAAGACCATGTCCGCGCCGCGCAACGCGGCAGCCAGCTCGCGGCTGCTCTCCATCGCGGCCGCCGCGCCCACCTTCGGATCGCCGCCCGCGCCCAGCCCGCGGGTCACACGCGGGCCGAGCTGCATGCGTTTGTCTGCCAGGCTCGAGGCGAGCGCCTGCCGATCGGTGTTGGCGGCGATGAACTCCACGCCGGTCAGCCCGAGCTCGATCATCCGGTTGACGGCATTCGATCCGCCGCCTCCCAGGCCGAGCACTTTGATCGAAGCTCGGCCGATGTGTGACTCAGACGAGCGAGAGGCGGGCGCAGAAACGCTGGGAGCAGGTCCGTCAGACATGGGTCACATCCCCGTCGATGAGGTAGCGCCGCGCGCCTCGGCCGGCGCGGCGAAGAGCGCGGAGGCGATGCCCTTGGTGCCACTGGCCAGCCGGCGCACCTGGCAGCCGCAGGCGGTGAGCGTGCTTTCGATATCCGCAGGCAGCCGTCCGGCGTTGCCGAGGACAGTAACCTGCGCCGCCAGCCGAGCCGCCTCGGGCGATACGCCGATGGACGCCTGTCGATCGCCGACCAGATCATAGACGGCCGCCAAATCCACAGTCCCCAGCGCCGCGTCGTCGAGATCGAGAAGGACGTAGTGTGACAGCACGTGCGCGGGGGCGTGCGGGGCGGCCACGGCGGCGGCCAGCAGCCGCACGATCGCCTGGGCTGGAGGGCGGGGTGCATCCGGCGCCGAGAACCAGGCCGAAGGTTCATCGGGATGGCCGTCGGCCGCGGCCAGCGGGTAGAAGTTGAAATTGAGGACGTAATCCGGGATGTCGCCTGCCGACAGCGCTCGGGCGATAGCCAGGTTGTCCTCCGCCGTCTGGTCGGGGTCGGCGCCGTTCTCGTTCGAGGCGCGCAGAGCGCCGCCGGCGACGACGAGCATCGGCAGTCCCGGGTATCCGGCGCGTGCAGCCGCGGCGTGATACCACTCGAATGCGTGCAGCCCGCGTTGATCCTGCGAGCCCTCGGGTGTGTGGTAGGGCCGCGACTCCGGCCAGGCCATTGGCCCTCCGGCGCCCCAGTTCAACTTCTTCCCGTAGGTCCAGGCGTAAATGGCCAAAGAAGCTTCGTCCAGCAGGGCGGCCGGCCCGCGCCGGGCGAGGCCCTCGAGCACGCCCGAAAGGAAAGCCGTATCCCAGTAGTCACCGGCCGGCTCGAGCGGCGGGAGGATCGGGGTCAGGCCGGCTTCCTTCTGTGCGGCCAGGACCGGCATGAGCGCGTCCAGGAATCGATCGATCAAGCCGGACTGCGACCACGTAGCGCCGGGCCACTGCGCGCGCAGGTTGGGCCGGTCGAAGACCACGACGTAACGCACTCCCCAGGCCGCGTAGCTGGCGAGGAGCGGGGTGAGCTCGCTGTCGGTCAGCCGACGGACAGGGGTGCCGATGTGAACGATGGGTTCGATCCCAGCCTGCCGCAGGCCGGCGATGAACGGCTCCGGCACGCCGCGGGCCAATGTGGCCCGCAAGGTCAGCCAGCGGGCTCCAGCCGTTTGCAGGGCTGGCAGCCAGGCCTCCAGATCGGCTAGGCGGTAGTGCTGGTCGTCCGGGATGTAGTGGTAGCCAAGGCGAGCGAGGGCAGGGGTCATACGATCTCCTGACTGGACCCGATGCAAGAAGTATGCCGGTCTCTCACTTCGAAACCGCCAGCTTGAGGATCTTGCCGCTGGCATCCATGGTCAGACGTGCGACATGCGGGTGCCGGCGGGACCCGTCGACAATCTGCTTCGAGAGTGTGACCTGAAGCGTCTGGCCGGCCGAGCCAGACTCGCCCTTGATCCCCAGTTGGTGGGTGGGGCAGGTGTGGCCCTCACCCTCGCAGCCGGCATGCTGCGTGCGAATGCGGCATTGGGCGCTAGTCATCCCGGGCAGGTAGTGCGCCACGACCGATCGGATGCGGGCGGCGGTCTTCGGATCGAGATCTTCCGAAGCGATCACCGGACCGCCCAGGGCACAGGCCGTCTTCATGTTCGCCGGCCGCGTGGTGCGGCGCAGGATCGCCTTCTCCCTTCCGCGGCGGTCGCCAGTGCTGAGCGTGATGAGCGGATCGCCGTAGAGGACAAACGCGATGAGCGTCTTCTGGTCCTCGCCGTCGAGATATCCCTGTCGCCGATGCATCTCGGCTGCCAGCCCGAGCTTGGCGCGGCGCAGGGCCTCGCCCACCGGCAGCCCGCGGTTCGATCCATCCCAGAACAACCGGCCGAGCAGGTCGGCGGCGATGAGCGGCGGGGCGATGGCGCCATAGGAGGTCTTGGTCGAACCGATCACCGCTAAGGTCCCGGAAGACAGGAACTTGAGCGAAAGCGCCGATTGGCTGTCCTTGCCCAGGGCGTTGGCGCCGTAGCAGGCCTCGGTGAAGACCACCAGTGGGGCGCGGCCGCTATTGACCACGTCCTCGGGCCGCAGGGCGACGGGGAATTCCGCGTCGTTCGGATCGTCGAGCATCGGGTCGCGCTGACCGAACCATTCCGGCGCATCCTCCAGCCCGTGCAGGTTGAAGTAAGACAGCCGGGTGGGGCGGATCGCTTGCGAGGGCAGGCGGCCCGATTGCGCCGGCGGGGAGGTGAGCAGCGAGCCGGCATCGCCGATGGCGCGGTAGACCGCCAGCGACGACTTGCGCCAGATGTTGGCCGTGTAGCCCAGCGAGCGCGCCTGGCGGCCGACCAGCCTGCCGAACCGATAGCGCAGCCACAGCTGGAGACGCTGCACTGCGCTTCCGGGGTTGTCGAGCGAGCGGTGGCTCTGCTTCGCCAGCCCCAGCGTCTTGACCAGTTCCTCCGCGTTCGTGTCCCACGGCAGGCGGCCGATCGGCCACTCGGGGGCGAAGTAGTTCTCGTCGGTGGCGGCGTACGGATTGTCCGACGGGATGCTCTCATCGTCGTCGTCAGTGGGGTTGGGCAGCTGGTGGAAGGGGATGATCCGATCGCCGCCGATGATGAGCAGCGCGCCGATCATCTCGCCGCGCCGGCGCAGAGCGCGATCCAGGTCGGCCAGCCGCAGCTTGATCTGCCACGCGTTCTGCGGATCGGCCGGCGAGAGGCCGAAGGGCTGCAGCGTGGACGGGTCGTCAATGAACAGCCTGTAGGCTGACCAGCCCTGCCGGCGGCGAATCGTCTCTACGAGTTCCATGGCTGCCTGATCGATCTGGCGGAAGGCGGCCTCGCCGAACTCCTGCAGCAACCGTGTGCGGCTGGAAATCGCCACGTAGGCCGGGATCCGGTCGTCTTCATCTCCCGCCCGACGCGGGCTCTTCAGCCGGGCGGCGACGCGATTGAGACCGTCGCGAATCTGGTCCAGCTCGCGGCTCGAATCGGAGGTCGCATCGCCGGAGCTGGGGCCGCGAAATGCTTCCCATGGCTCGGGCTGCGGCAGGTCGGGGTCCGTCTCCGGCGCATGCGGCGCCGACGGATGTGTGGCTGCCTGCGGATCGACCGCGTGGATGCGGCCCGAATTCGCATTGACTGCGGCCGAGGCGGCACCTGACGGGGCGGCGGCCAGGCGATTCTCGCCCAACAAGGCCGCCACCTCCGCCGGGATCGGGTGGCTGAGCTCGGCGGTCAAGCTTGCAGGCCACAGGCGCTGGTAGGGGTGATCCGGGCCGAGGACGCTCGAGGTCAGGTGGCCGGTCGGGTCTTCGGCCGCTGCACGGTGCAAGTAGTCGACGCCGCGCGCCGTCTCTCCCTGCTCGAGCAGGTCGCGCGCCAGGACGACCAGGAACAGCGCGCATTCCGGCCAACGGTCGTGCCCGGTGCGAGCCAACGCCGCGGCGGCCTGCCGGTCTGCGGAGGCCAGGTGCGCCCGCACGCTGACGACTGTGGGCAGCGGCGTGGACGGGTCGGCGGAGAGGGCTGTCAGGGCCTCGTGCACTGCGCTCTGACTGTCGGTCGAGGTCAGGCTCTTCAGCGCGCGCGCCAGTCCGAAGGCCCACGAGGGCGTCTTCCAGCGATCAAGCTCGCCGCCGCGCAGCACTGCCGCACAGCTGCCAAAGACCTGTGCCTGGGCCGAGTCGCCCTGCGCCCGCAGGGCGGTCGCCAGCAGATCGTACGCCTCGACGTATTCCGGATCAACGGTGACCACACGCGTCAAACGCGCAGCGGCCGGAGCGTTGGCTCCCTGCTCGACCTCCGCCTGCGCCAAACGGAACTGGACCTCGCCGTCGCCCGGCCAGCAGGCCAGCCAGTCAGCCGCAACGGTGGAGGCGTAGTCAGGGCGGCCGGCCAGTCGTGCGGCTTCGATCAGGTTGAGGAGTTGTCGGCGTTCGATCATGGATGCACCGTCGCTTGCTGGAGCCCGCCGTGCACCAGGTCCAGTGCGCGGACGGCGGCCAGCTGGTGGTGGGCCTCGGGGTCCTTCGGGTTCAGGTCAACTGCCTTCTTCAACATGCGGCAGGCGCGCGCGTAGGATTTCATGTGCTTGAGCGCGACGCCGGCCAGGAAGTGTGCTTCGGCCGACTGCGGCTCGACGGCGATGGCGCGCTCGTACGCATCCAGCGCCAGGGAGCGCTCGCGGCGGTCTTCATGGACTCGGCCGATCTCCAGCAGAAGTGCGGCAGCGCCGCCGCCGAGCTGCTCCGCTTTGTGAAGCTCATCCAGAGCACGGTCCAATTGCCCCGAGCGGCGCGCCAGGCGCCCGAGCGTGTGATGGTGGCCGGGATTGCGCGGCGCGATGCGCACGGCGTTGGCGGCGGAGCGCAGGGCGGTCGGCAGATCACCGGTCGCCTCGCAGATCTCGGCCAGCGCCGCCCAGGCCCGGTCGTTGCTGGAGGATTCCGTCAGCGCAGCGCTGAGACCCTCGGCGGCTTCTTGCGCTCGGCCGAGCCTGACCAGCAATCGCCCTCGGCAGAGCAGCGCGGGAATTGCATCCTGCGCGTTGGCGATCGCGGAGTCGTATGCCTGGAGGGCCTCGGCGAACTTGCCCTGCGCTTCGAGGATCTCGCCCAAACCGCATAGCACATTCGCATCAGCGGGCGCGAGCCGCGCCGCAGCCTGCGCCCGTTCGACAGCCTGGCGTGACTTCCCGCGCGCCAGCGCGGCTCGCGCGGCTCCGATCAGGCAGTCGCCATCCGAAGGGGACAGCGTGCAAGCCCGCTCGAACCAGGCTTCGGCCTGCTCAAAGTCGCCAGTCGACAACGCCACCTCACCGGCTTCTCGCCAGACGGGGGTCTGCACAGGGAAGAGCGCCACCGCCTGGGAGAACACCTGCCGCGCTTCGGGCAGCTGCCCGTTCTGGCGCAGGGCGCGCGCCAGGGCAAGCGTCGCTTCCGCATTCTCACCATCGGCCTCGAGGACCTGCTGGAGGTGCGGGATGGCCGCCGCGAAATCGTCGGACTGCAGGTAGAGAGAGGCCAATTGGTTGTGCCAGACCGATTCGTCGGGCCAGGCGGCGACGGCCGCGTTCAGTGAGGCCAGCGCCTGGTCAGCGTTCTGTTCGAGCAAGGCGAGTCGGGCGGCAAGCGCGTCGGCGGCTGGGCGAAGTACCGGATCGAGGCGAGCCGTTTCGAGCGACGCTCGCCCCGGCTCAGGCTTGGCCAGCAAGGAGAGAGTCAGCCCCTGAAGCAGGGCCGCCAGCGGGGAGGGGCGCCGATGGGCAGCCAGGGCTTGGAGCAGATCCAGCGCCTGATGGGGGCGCGAGGCGCGCAGATGGGCGACAGCCAAGGGCAGCGCCAATCCGTCGTCCAGTTGCGACAGGACGCGGCCGTTAAGCGAATCCCAATCGGAGTCCGAAGCGTCGCCGCGCAGGGCGTGGAGCAGCGGCTCAAGCATGCCCGCCGCCTGCGCCTCGCCGCCTTGCGGAATCTCGGCCGCGATCGAGTCCAGCAGCTCGGCGTCCAGCAGGCCGGCCTGCCGGGCGTGGTGGTGCGCCTCGAGCTGATTCAGGATCCAGCCGACGGTCAAGGATTGAAGCCGGGTCTGGACGAGCGCCAGTTGAAGGTGCGTGCTGGCGGCCTCAGCCTGCAGCGCCGAACGAAGCGCGTGCTCAGCCTCCTGCCAGCGGCCAAGCCGCAGTCCGGCCTTCGCCACCCAGCGAGCCTCGTCCGCCGCAGCGGTCTGCACTTGGCACGCCCGCTCGAAGCTTTCGATGGCGCCCGGGACCTGGCCCTCTTCGGCGAGGCAGAGAGCCCGCATCGCCAGGCCGCGTGCGGGCAGCGCAGCTGACGCCGAAGCCTGATCGAGCGCGGCGGCGCAATCGGCTGTGCGGCCGAGGTGGAGCTGGCTCTCGGCCAGACTGAGAGCGATCGCCGGCTGGCCAGGCGCGAGGAAGGCCGCTTTCTCGAGCAGATCGGCCGCCTCGGCGTAAGCCTGTAGATCCAGGCAGGCCAGTCCGGCCGCCTGCAGGAGGTCGGCGTTGGCCGGATCGAGCGCGACGGCCTGAGCGTAGGTATCGAGTGTCTGGCGGACGAGCCCGGCGCCCTTGTAGGCGTTGCCCAGGCCCGCCATCAGTGCCGGATTGTCCGGCTGCAACTCGACCGCCTTCTGCCAGACATCGCAAGCTGCGTTCCAGCGCGACAGGGCCTCGAGCGCGCGCGCCGCGCGAACGAAGGCTTCGGCGTGGCCGGGCTCGAGGGCGGCGGCGGTGAGCCAGGCCTGTACTGCGGTTTCACCATCACCGGCCAACTCACTGGTCTGTGCCAGCAGTCGGACCAACGCAGCATCCTGTGCGTCAAGGGCGACGGCGCGGCGAAGCGTCCGCTGCGCCCGCTTGGGCGAGTCCATGCGCAGGTAGACCGAGGCTGCCTGGCGCAGGATGCCCGGAATCCGGCGGCCTGATTGAAAGGCTCGCGCCAGTGCGGTGCGGGCCAAAAGGGAGTCGGCCGACCGGAGGGCACTGCCGGCCAGATCCAACCAGGCCTGACTGTCGCCGGGGCGCAGGGAGACCAGCCGCTGCAGGGCGCGCAGCGCAAGATCCTCGCGCCCGGTCTCCAGCGCGGCTTGTCGGAGCGCGCGCAGCGCCGGCTGGGACGACGGATCCAGGAGCGAGGCTTGCTCGGCGGCCTGCACGGCGGATTCGGGTTGCCGATCGGCGAGCAGGGTCTGCGCCAGCGCGGTCAGCAGCTCGGCCGATTGCGGGTGGCCCTCGCGAGCCGTCTCAAGCGTGGCGCGAGCGAGGGAGACGTCGCCGAGGGCAAGCGCCGACCGTGCCAGACCGACCAGCGCCGGGAGCCGGAAATCGTTCTCGGCTTCGGTGGCGGCTTCGGTGCAGGCGCGGTAGGCCTGGAGGGCGTCGGCCGGCCGACCGATGAGTTCGAGCGCCCGGCCGCGCCAGAATGCGGCAAGGCGGTCCGCGGGGGAGAGCTCAAGCGCTTGCTCCAGGAAGCGCAGCCCGCGCTCTGCCGCTTCCGCGTCGGACTGATCGAGCGCGCGGCGGACCAGGATCTGGCCGCACGCGCCGGCCGCAGCCGGGGGAATGGTGAGCGGGACATCGGCTACCAGTCGGGCAGCCTCGTCCAGCTTGCCGGCCTGTTCGAGCGCGGAGGCAAAGCGGATGCGTGCGTTCAGGTCGCGCGGCCGGCGTTCGACGGCGAGCTTGAACTGAGTCAACGCCTTCTCGAAGTTGCCGAGGCTTTGATGGAGCTCGCCCAGGGTAAGCGCCCAATGAGCCTTGTCAGGCTCAAGCGCGGCGGCGCGCTCCATCGGAGGGACGGCTTCGCTCGGGCGGCCAAGGCGGCGAAGCGCCTGGCTCCAGGCCGCCTGCACGGCGGCGCGATCGGGAAGCGCCTGCGCGGCCCGACGGAGGGTGCTCTCGGCCGCCTGCGAGTCGCCGGCCTTCTCCAGGACCTCCGCCAGGGCGATCCAGGCTGCCGATGACTCGGGCGCCTGGTCGAGGGTCTCCGCAAGGGCGGCAGTGGCCTCGTCCGTCAGGCCTTGCGCCGCCAGCGCGCGCGCCCGGAGGATCTGCAGTTCGACGGAGTCGGGTGCCCCCTCGAGGAGGGCGTGGCAGGCATTGCTGGCAGCCTGATGGTCTCCGGCTTCGAGCGCACACGCCGCGGCCTGAATGAGTGCCGAAGGGTCTTCGCTGGCAAGTTCTTCCCAAGTGCGCCGAGCCTTGTTGTATTCGCCGGCCGACTGCAGAGCGGCGGCAAGTTGCCGCCGAGCGCCCGACCGCGTCGGCTCGAGCCCGAGCACGATGGCCGACTGGTGGGCACTGGACTGCGGATCCCCGGCTTCTGTCAGGAGACTGGCGTAGGCGACACGCGTACCGGTGTCGGTCGGATTGACGGCGAGGCACTCGACGTACACATCCAGGGCACCCGCGATCTGCCCGGAGGCGTGGAGCGCCTGGGCCAGTTGGGTCAGCCACGTTACGCTGCAGCCATGAGGTTTGGAGGCGACCTTGTCCCGGGCATCGTCGAGCACGGCCGCCGCCTGAGCGGATTCCCCCAATCGACTCAGGGCGTACCCGGCCGCAATCTGCTCCTCGAGCGAGGCGAGGGGATCCGCCAGGGCGGCGAGCGCGGCCTGCTCCTGGCCCGCATCGGCCAGCGACTTGGCCAGCCAGGCGCGGCGCAGGGGGGTCGGCCGGGCGTGGACCGCCTGCCGGCGTGCCTCCAGCGCGGTAACGGCGTCGCCCGACTGCCCGGCTGCCTCGGCCATCTGGTCGGCGACCTCGGCGGCCGCGTCGGCGGCCGCGTCCCAGGCATTCTCCAGCGCCCGGATGGCATCTGGGGCGCGGCCCTGCAGCCTCAGGCTGAGGGCGCGGCGCATCATGTCCGCCAGCGAATTGGCGCCCAAGTCGGATCCCTTCGCCTGGTGGTTGTTCAGACCCTGGCTGAGGGCGCGCGCCAGGGCGATCTCTCCGCGGTCTGCCAGCGCCTCGAGGAGGCCGATGTCGAAATCGGGGACCGCAAATAGGAGCGTCTCGGACGCCCGATCCGGATCCGCCATCGACAACAACGCTCGGCCGGCCATCAGCAGCCCGTCCGGCACTTGGCTCTCGACCAATGCCCGCAGAAGCCCAGCCTGGTCGGGAATGAGGGGCAGGGCGCAGGCCAGCGGCGCGAGCCAGGCAGGTGGATTCTGAAGGACCCAGTCGACGACAGCGCGAGGTCCTCCGCTGCGACCAAGCCGCAGGAGCCCAACAGCCAATAGCGCCGCAGTGTGAAGGTCGGGGGGGACCGTGCCGGCCTTCCCGGTCTCGGGCCACGCATTTTCGGCTTGCGCCTGAAGACCGGCCTCCAGGCTAAGGTCGTCAGGAACCTGCGACCAGCCCAGGCACTGCATGGCCAGGTCGGCGGGCGTCGCCTTGTCCGGCTGGCCCGAGGCGATGAGGCGCTCGAGGTTGTGTGAGTCCCGCAGGGAATCCCAGGCCTGGGGCACCCGCAGCAGCCGGGCGACCAGGGTTGAGAGCGCCGTCGGCTCGAGCTGTTGACCTAGCGCGTCGAGGATTTCGTCGTCGCTGCGCATGGCGCCGCCTTAGGGGTCAGGCCGTCGCCCACTGGATCTGCATGATCACCCAGTAGGCTGCGAAGATCATCACCAGGCCGAGAGTCACCAGGAAGATGCCGACGCCGCTGGCCGTTCGAACGAGGGCGTTGATGGATCCGACCAACTCGGAGGCGCTGTTGACCAGGCCCGTGACCTCTTCGGCCAGCCCTTTCTGGGCCAACTGGGCCGAGTGGCGTGCCAGGGCCTTCACTTCCTTGGAGTAGCCGCGGGTGATGAGGACCAGCACGCCGATGAGCATGCACAGGCTGCCCAGCAGGAAGACGGCAGCCGCAACGATGATTTGAAGGTCACTCAGAGAGAGGGGAATCATGGTCGCCTCCAGACGCTCGGGTCTGGAGGCGGGTGTTGCAAGGAGCGTGCCAGGGCCGAGTCAGGCGGTGGGGCTGCGGAACTCCGCGGGCAGGTGGCCGATATCGATCAGCTCGTCGTCGCAGAACAGGACGGCCCGCTCGATGACGTGGCGAAGCTCGCGGATGTTGCCGGGCCAGGGGTGGGCCTTGAGGGCGTCGATGGCCCGCGGGGTGATGCCCGTGACCCGATTTCCCGTAGACAGGTTGATCTTGCGGATGAACGTCCCGACCAGAGCCGGGATGTCGGCCATCCTTTCGCGTAGCGGCGGCAGGTGCAGGTCGACGACTTTGAGGCGGTAGTACAGGTCCTCGCGGAAGGAGCCGGCCTTGAGCAGGGTGGGGAGATCGCGGTTGGAGGCGGCGATGATCTGGATATCGACCGTGATCTCGTTGACGCCGCCCACCCGTCGGAAGCGGTGCTCGTCCAGGACGCGCAGCAGCTTGGCCTGCATGTCGGGCTTGGTGGATGAGACCTCATCCAGGAACAGAATGCCGCCGTCGGCGACTTCGAGCAGCCCCGGCTTGCGCTTCTGTGCGCCTGTGAAGGCGCCGGCCTCGTGCCCGAAGAGCTCCGATTCGATCATGGTCTCAGGCAAGGCGGCGCAGTTCACGGGGACGAATGGTTTGTCGGCGCGCGGCCCGATGGCGCGGATGTATTGTGTGAGGACTTCCTTGCCGGTTCCGGTCTCGCCGGTGATCAATACCGAGACTGAGGCCTGGGCGGCTCGCTCGGCTTCGTGGGCCACTTGCTGCATGACGGGAGTCTCGCCGATGACCCAGTCGGTGTGTTCGCGCAGCGAGCGCCGCAGCAGGTCGAGCTCGCGGCGCAAGGCGACGACCTCGCGCGAGCGTTCGACGGCCTGCAGCAGGCGGTCGAGGTCAAGCGGCTTCTGCAGGAAGTCTTGAGCGCCCTTCTTCATGGCCTCGACCGCCATCTCGACCTCGCCAAAGGCGGTGATGAGAATGACCGGCGGGCTGGGCTTCTCGCGCGCCAGGCGGTCAAGGAGCGTCATGCCTGAGCCGTCTGGGAGCACGACGTCGAGCAGGATGATGTCGGCTGCCCCGGCATCGATGACCTTGTGTGCCTCGGCCAGGCTGCCGGCCTGCAGCGCTTCGTATCCGGCGTCGCTCAGTGCGGCCGACACGAAGCTGCGGGCGGTCTCCTCGTCGTCGACCACCAGGACCGTTGCGCTCATCCTCTGCTCCCGCTTTCCGTTTCGGCTGCCGGTACCTGAATGGTGAAGACCGTCCCGGCGTCAGGGAAGCTCTGCACTCGAATGGTTCCTTTGTGGGCCATGAGGATCCGCCGGCTGATGGCCAGGCCGAGGCCCGTCCCGTCCTTCTTGGTGGTGAAGAAGGGTTCGAAGATGCGCTCCTGAATATCGGACGGGATTCCCGGGCCGGTATCGGCCACCTTGAGCTCGACCATCGCGCCCTGCTGCGTCTGGCTGGGCGCCAGGGTGACGGACAATGTGCCGCCGCTGGCCATGGCCTGCATGGCGTTCGAGATCAGGTTGACGATGACCTGCTCCAGCGTGCGTGGGTCCGCCGCCGCCAGCGGCGTGGACGGCTCGAATGCCGTGTGCGTGGTCACGCCGGCCTGCCGCAGCCGAGGCTCCCAGCGGCCCAACAATCGCTGTGTCAGGTCAGCCAGATCGAGCGGCTCGATCTTCAATTCAAGCGGGCGGGCGAAGAACAGCACGTCGCCCATGAGCTGATCGAGACGCAGACACTCCTTGCGGATGCGTTCGAGCGATTCGGCCAACGGATGTTCTTTGCCCAGACGCGAGGCCACCAACTGCACGCCCGTGGAGATGTTGTTGATCGGATTGCGCACCTCGTGCGCGAAGATGGCGGTCACCTCGCCGAGCAGGGCGCGCTGAGCCAGGATCTCCGTACGATCCTCGATAGCCTTCCGCTCACTCTGGTCGCTGAAGAGCACCAGCAGGCGAGTCGGGCCCTGGAGGACTGGGACGGCGCGCAGGTTGGCCGAGAACGGCGTCCCGTCGCGCCGGTGGAGCGTCAGCCGCCCGCGTTCCGCCTGCCGGTCGTGGCCCAGGGCTTCCAGCAGCGTGGCCGAAACGTCCTCCGGGCCGACCAGCACCTCGCGCGCTTCCAGGCCTGCCAGGTCGCGTTGCGGGTAGCCCAGCAGCTGGCCGGCGGCCGGGTTGGCGCGCAGGATGCGCAGATCCGCATCCAGGTTGAGCATGCCTTCGCCGGCTGCGGCGAACTGTCCCTCCAATTCGGTCTCCAGGGCGGAGACGTTCTTCTCCAGGTCGGCCAATGCGGCGCGCTGTACCCCAATGCGGATGGCCGCGTCGCACAGCCCGGCCACCAATTCCATGACCGTGGCGACGTCTTCGCCGACCGCGGCCGACTCGCGCCAGGCGGCGACCAGGGCGCCGATCCAGGCGGTGGGTGCGCCGACCGGTGCGGCGTGCAGGACGGCGAAACCGGCCGCCCGGGCGGACTTGTGCAGGACATGCTCGGGACGCTGCCCGAGCGTCCAACGGGTCGGGCGATCGAGCGACTTGATGGACGACACCGGCAGGGAGAGAGGAAAGGCCTCTGGCAGGGTGCCGTGAAGCAGATAATCCGGCGCGGTAGGCGAGACGCGGTACAGCCCCAAGGCGGAGGCGCCGATGAGGGTCCGCGCCAATTCAAGCGCCTCCGGCAAACCTTCTGCGGCGCGGTCGGCCAGCGTGGCCGCCATGCGAGCCAGCGCGTTCATCCGCTCCTGGAGCGTCAGGCGCGCTTGGGCCGCCTGTTGGCGGACGCTGGAGGGCTGGATGGAGAACAGCAGGTGGTTCCCGCCCGGGCCGGCCGGCCGAGCGTCGACATCCACCAACAGCGCCGGTCCTTCCCGGCGCCGCAACGGAAGCTCCAGGATCTGCGCGCCGCCGGGGGCAGGGCGCTGCAACGCGTCGGGCAGCGCGCTGCGTTCGCCCTCTACAGAGAACAAGCGGGAGGCCTGCAGCGATTCGACCTCGGGGCGCGAGTACCCGGTCAGGAGCAGGAACGCGTGATTGGCGGACAGCACGCGGTCCGCCTCGCTCGAGACGACCAGGATAGCGATCTCGCTGGAATCAGCCAGGACCCGGAACAGGTCCTGATAGGGGTCCGGCCTCAGCAGGCGCGCAAAGGGTTTGGCGATCGCTGGGGCAGGACTCACCGATCAGCGCCTCGGACTGGCGCGCTCGCGACGGCCGTGGCGAAGCCGGGCGGGCAGGATGCCTTCCATTGCCCGGTACTTGGCCACCGTGCGGCGGGCCACCTGGATGCCTTCGTCGGCCAGGACAGCGACAATCTCATCATCCGTCAGCGGGCGGGGCTCCGTGTCCACGATCTCCTTGATCCGGTCGCGGACCGACAGGCTGCGATCGAAGAAGCGCGCCAGAGGGATGATGCGTCCATCTGGCAGGCCGATCGACTTGTGCGAAACGGCGCGCGACACCGTCGATTCATGCACACCGATCTCAGAGGCGACGCGGGCCCGGGTCAGCGGCTGCAGGTAGCGGTCACCCTGCAGGATGAACTCCTTCTGTCCGGAGACCAGAAGCTCCA
>Ga0105106_10000610_pt1 | contig 25248 bp, 17 predicted proteins | sample PPLLaktember2015_5_FD_79109 | JGI IMG/M metagenome (GOLD analysis project Ga0105106, IMG submission 79109) | Freshwater sediment microbial communities from Prairie Pothole Lake near Jamestown, North Dakota, USA - PPLs Lake P8 Core (1) Depth... | ecosystem: Environmental > Aquatic > Freshwater >...
ACATTGATGCGGCGGACCGTGCTGGAAGCTCCCCAGCCGCCGCTATTGCCCGCACGCACCTTCCAGAAATAGGAGTGATTGTTCACCGCAAGCTTGAAGCCCCTCGCCGTGTCGGTGACCGTACTGTCGAACTGTTTGAATGTAAAGAGCGAATCGAAGCCCACTTCAATCCAGTACTTTGATGCGCCGTTCTGCTTGCGCCAGGTAAAGGTCACGCTGTCGCTGGTAAGATTGTCATCCTGAGCAGGGCTGGCCAGCGTCACCTGCCCGGGGACCGGGACGAGCGTTGTGAATGCCCAGTTGGATGTAAACGGCCCGAACCCTATTGCGGTTTTTGCAGCGACATGCCAGTAGTACTGGGTATTGTATGACAGCCCCGTCACCGCACGCGTCGTGTCCGTTCGCGTTGAATCGTCAACGATCAGGCCTCCGCCAAATGTTGGGTCGATGCCGAGTTGGACATAGTACGCGGTGGCACCTGCAACCGTACGCCACCGCAGCGTCGGGCTGAGCGCCAGACCGGTACTGCTGTCAGCCGGGTACACGGGAGTCGGCAGGAGGACAAAGGTCGTGAAGTTCCACGCAGGAGAGAAGTCTCCGGACATTGCCGCATTCTTCGCCCTTACCCTCCAGAAGTACTTGGTAAACGGAGCGAGACCGCTCATTTGTTTGGTCGTATCGGTGATGGTGGAATCATCAATCACCATTGTGGCGAACGTGGAGTCGGAACTCACCTGCAGGCGGTACGAGGCTGCCGTCCAGGCTCGCCGCCACCGGAGTGTTGTGGTTGGCGGCTGTGACGGGTTGTTGTTCGTTGGAGCCACCAGCGCAGGTGCTGCCGGCTGGGGAGAACCGTAGCTGCTCCCCGCGTACTTCACAATGATTCCGGGACCGGGCCAGTGAAACATCATGCCTGTTCCTTGTGACTCCGAGTAGTACTCCACTGCGTTTTCTCCTACGATCAGAGCTGACGGCGGGAAGTCCACCACAGAAAGGGCATAGAAATGGTCGTCACCGAATAAGGGAAGCGTGTGCGCCCCGACCTTTACCCAGTGTTGCTCCCCCGGAGCAATCAGAACGTCAAGACCGTTAAAGGACGAAAGCCAGAACGTCGCCCCCGTTGCGTCACTCAGATTTGTGCCGGTTGGAATCTCGAAGAAGGACCATTTTTGTTTGCCAACCCGCAGCTCACAATTTTCGGGCATGCCGTACGGCTTGTACAACTTGACAGACTTCCCCGCACGAACGAGAGACAAGTCCTCGGCAAACGGGGCCATGTACATGACCCCATTGTAGTCCCGGATAATTGCGCCCAGGGTAACCCCGCCCAGCACCTGGTCGGGAATCCATTCGGTGTTCCACGTGACCGACCATGGCGCACTGGTCGCGGTCCCGATGTGGTTGTGCAGTTTCATCACCGTTTCGTAGAGTGAACGGTGGTAATTGTAGTGCCAGTCCCTATAGTATCCGTCGCCATCCGTGTCGTACGCTTCATAGTAGCCAAGGAAATCCACGCGTTCAATACCAAACGGACTTGACGCACTCACGGTGATCACGGGATTTTCATCCAGTGCCCCACCGTAGGTTATCGATGTGATCGATCCCGTTGGATGCGCTTTTGTGGAATCGTAGTAGACGCGGAGGACGAGGCCGTTGAATCCCCATTGGCCCCATCCGAAATCGTAGCAGGTCTGTCCTGTGTTCGTTCCTTCGACCGAGACCGACCCCTCACTGAGGTGCGAAAGAGGGACATCCACGACGGCGTTGTATTGGGAAAGATAGCACTCTCCCTGCCCCGGAGTGGTACGCAATTCCGAAATGGGAAGCCAGTCGTTGTTGTTGAACCGTATCGCCTTCCCTGATGTGCCGGCGTGGCCGCCCCAGACATCAATGACCGCTTCGGCGCGGAGTGCATGCTGAAGGTCGGTGACGTTGAAAAACAGGACAGCATTCGGAAGGTAGGTCTGGGCCTCCGGATTGGGTGCGTTGGGATCGGTCACCCGCCACTGGCTGTACCCCATGTTGGCCCGGGTAAATTCTTTGAAAATATCCCCCGCCTGAGGCCCCCTCAACAGCCATTGGGCGTGGGATGTGCCCGTGGTCGCCAACAATAGCATCACGACAGTGACCGGCAACAGTGACTTCTCGAACCATCGTTTCATCGAACCATCCTCCTATGTATGTCCCCCGGGTTCACTCACACCCTGTGGTGTAGACACCGGGGGAGGCCGCCCCGGAAAGGATTCTTCCGGCCAGGCGCCCTCCCCCCGATGATCTTTCTCTTCTTCTTACTTCACGAGAACCATCTTCTTCATCAATGCGGTGTTATCCGTTACCAACCTGTAGAGGTATACACCGCTGGCAAACCGTGCGCCGTCAAAGGCCACTTGATGATATCCCGGTTGCCGTTCGCCATCGACAAGGGTCGCAACCTTCTCACCGAGCAGGTTGTACACTTCCAGTGTCACACGGCCTGCATGCGGGACACCGAATTCAATCTGCGTCGCCGGGTTAAATGGATTTGGATAGTTCTGCGAAAGAACAAATTCCTTTGGGAGTTCACGCTCCGTCGCCACACCGGTGTACGACACATTGTACGCGCGGACTTCGCTGTATGGTCCCCAACCTGACACGTTTCCTGCGCGCACTTTCCAGAAGTACCGCGCATTGTTGGGAATCGACCTGACCACTTTCACGGTATCGGTGATAGTCGAGTCCAGGACACCAAAGGCGAAGAGCGAATCCGGTGCATACTGGAGAGTGTACTTTGATGCCTCCGGCTCACCCTTCCGCCAGACGAAACGAACCGTATCTCGCGTCACCAGGGCGTCCGCCGCAGGAAAAACCAATGTCACCGCGTTCGGAGCCGGGACCACAGTCCGGAAGCTCCAGGTTGTCGAGAATGGGCCCACGCCGGAGACATTCTTCGTTCTGACACGCCAGAAGTACCTGGTGTTTTGCAGGAGGCCCGACAGTGCACGGACCGTGTCCGTAATTGTCGAGTCGTTAACGACCAGCGCAGCAGCAAACGTGGAGTCTGTGCCCAGCTGTACGTGGTAGGATACCGCACTCGCAATCTTGGACCAGCGGAGAGTCTGGCTCACGGGCACGTTTGAGGAATTGTTGGCCGGTGCAACAAGAACCGGCGCGCCTGGTACACCCGGGATCGTTGAGAACTTCCACACCGCGGAGTAAGCCCCGCTTCCCTTGGAGTTCTTTCCTTTGACGCGCCAGTAGTACTTGGTGTCGGTCTGCAGGCCCGTTACGTTCTTCACGGGAACCGTGAGCGCGCTGTCATTCACTACCATTACCGTGAAGAGAGAGTCCTTCGCCACCTGCACGTGATATCCCGTTGCTCCGATTGTCACTGGCCATGTCAGTTGCACGGGAATCGGGAGATAGTTGGAGTTGTCCGCCGGTGTGGACAGTCGCGTCTTTGCCGGGAGCGCTCCCTGGAAGGACTCCGTGAGGGAAGTGAAGTCCGGTGCCGGTGTCCCGGCGTTGCCAGTACTGACACCCACTTTAACCGGAGAAATGAAATCCCAGAAGGTTCCCGCCTGGGTCCAGGACGTCCCGTCGAACGAATAATCCATCGTCCAGAGTGCGCCAAATTGCCGTATGCGCATGAGGAGAGGGGCCATGTTGGCGGGACCGATCACGACGTTGAATCGCGGAACAGGATTCTCGAGACCGAAGAAACTTGCCGCAAAGGCACGTGTGTTGGAGCCATCGTTGAGGAAGTCGAACCGCAAGAGATGTGTCGCATCTTCCTCCAACACCATGCCTTCGAAACGATACGTATCTTCCGTTCCAGAAACACCTGAGTTGTAACGGGTAATGAACTCGCGCACGTCGGAGCTGCCGATATCTTGCATAACGCGCGGCAGGTAATCTCCGTCGGACCAGAGGTCATGAGCAACGCCTGGAGGCACGCTGATTGCCAGCTGATCACTCACCATGGCAATTGTCGCATCCCCGCGGGGATCCACTACGGTCCAGAAGCCGGTGTTCAACGTTGAATCACCGAAGGCATCGGATCTGCTCGAGGCGTCCGTGATGCTCGCTGGAGTCGTCGTGGTGAAGTTACCTGTCGTGGTAACTCTCGCTCCCTGATCGCCTGCCAGCACCCGGTAATTGTAAAGGGTTGCAGGATTGAGGTCTGTCGCCGTCACAAAATGCTCATACTTCAGATCAAGAGAAAAGATGCCCAAGCCGTACGACATCGTCGTTCCGTATTCCAATTTCCCGTCGGTGAGCTTGTCGGTATTCCATGCAACTTGCATGGCGTTGGAGGCAGTGTTCAACAGCCTTACGCCGTGGACATACGGCGGCACTGTGTCCGCAGGGGCGGGTGTGCTGTCATCCGCCGCTTTGATCGAATCAAGATTGTGGAAGTAGTCGACGACCGCCGAAAAGTCGGCGGCCTTCATACCCGCATTTAGTCCGAAGGGTCCAACCTTGGTGACCGTCAGTGACTGGCTGAACACCACGGCGGTATCCCAGGTCGTGCCGGTCAACGAATACAAGAACCGCCAGTTGTTGCCCGTACGCGAGACACGCATCCAGAGAGGTCCTTCTCCGAGAGCGGCCATCTTCTTGTTCACTTTCACGCTCGGAGAGCTTAACCCGCCGATGAACGCGGCCGCATAGGCACGGATGCTGTCGGTCGTGCCCGTGGTGAAGCAGAACTCAAGCTTGCTGGTCGCATTTTCTTCAATGAGCACGCCCTGTGCGGTGTACGCTTCAAATGTTCCTCCCACCAATCCCGAGATGAATTTGACTTCCATATTGAAGTCCGTGTTGGTGGCCGTCTGAAGTATCCTGACGGTGTTGTCTCCATCCGTCCAGAGGTTGTGTTCGGTGCCCGCCGGTGTCTTGATGGAGATCGAGGCATTGGCTGTGCCCGTGTTGGTCAAAGAAACCCCGCCATCACCCCGCGGATTGACCAGAGTCCAGAGGGATCTGTTGAAGCTGTAGGTATTGAAATCCGTGGAAACGAATGTCGTCTTCCCAGCAAAAGCCTCCCCCACTGCGATGAGGGAAACGACTGCCAAGAGGACGAGAACTATATACCAATCATGCGAATGCTTCATCGTAGACTCCTTTTTAATTATAGAATTCGTACACATGCGTAATATTCTCCACCTGTCTTCGCTCTTATCAATCGATCTTTCTCAGAACGCGCGCCGGCACGCCGGCGACTACGGTTTTTGCCGGAACATCTTTCGTGACAACACTACCCGCACCTACGACAGCCTGCTCACCTACCGTAACTCCGCATAAAACCGTGGTGTTAGTGCCGATCGAGGCACCCCGCTTGATGAGTGTCGGTACGACCTTCCAATCAGCTTCGGTCTGCAGAGACCCATCCTCCCTCGTGGACCTTGGATACTTGTCGTTTATGAACATGACCCCATGACCGACGAAAACGTCGTCCTCAATGACGACGCCTTCACAGATGAACGTATGCGTCGAAATTTTGCAATTCTTTCCCACTCGCGCGTTCTTCTGGATCTCAACAAAAGTGCCAATTTTGGTGCCGTCACCGATTTCGCAACCATAAAGGTTCACGAAATCGAAAATTTTTACATCTTTCCCGAGTTTAACAGAAGGGGCGATTTTCTGAAGAGACATGCGCTCTGCTCCGTCATGGATGAGTGCCAACTGTCCTCTGGCGAGGCCTATTGGCCAAAATTGACCATAGTCCCCCCTGAGCGCAAGGACTGTTGCGCAGCCTCCAGAATTCGTACAACTTTCATGCCAGACCACCCATCGGTCGTTGGTCGTTTCCCTGAGAAGATTGCATCCACAAATTCACTGCAGAGTAGACTCAGAGCCTCCCCGAGCTCAATCTTCGGCGCCCACATGTCGCCGGTGCGGTATTGGACGAGGACCTTATAGATGGTCTCCTGTTCCTTGATGTCCACCCCCTTGTCATAGATCTTCACTTTCTCGCTAGGTTCCATGTCATCGTAAACCACCATAAGCTTGCTGCCGCCGATGAGGATTCTGCGTACTTTCACAGGTGACATCCAGTTCACATGGAAGTGCGCCAGCAGTTCACCCTCGTACCGGACGGTAATATATGCGAGATCTTCGGAGTCGTTGAAATGCTTCGCGCCTATCGCAGACACACTAATCGGATCCAAGCCGATGAGATAGTCCATGATCGAGAGGTCGTGCGGAGCAAGATCCCACACCACATTCGTGTCGTGCTGGAATAGACCGAGGTTGACACGTATCGAATCGAAGTACAGGATCTCCCCGAGGCGCCCCTCGGAGATCAATTCCTTGATCTTACGCACCGCGCCCGTGTAGATGAACGTGTGGTCCACCATCAACGCCAACTTCCTCCTGGCTGCCAGATCCACAAGCAGCTTGCACTGTGCGCTGCTTTCCGCCATCGGTTTCTCGAGCAGAAGGTGTTTGCCCGCTTGAAGCGCCTTCATGCCGAGCGGAAAGTGTTGCGACACCGGTGTGGCGATTACAATCGCCTGCACATCGTCGCGATCAAGAAGGTCTTCGTACCGGTCCACTGTTTCAATGGACGGAAACCTCTGCTTTGCGACCTGAAGCCGTTTCTCCGAGGAATCATAGCAAACCACCCCATCAATCGATGGGGTGGAGAGGAAGTTGCGTACCAAATTAGGGCCCCAGTAGCCAAAACCTACGACACCAATGTTCATATGCAGCCGATCCTTATTTTGCCCCCGAACCGAACAACATAACCGGAAGGGTTTTGACCAGCAGGCCGAAATCCAGAAGGATCGATGCATTCTGGATGTAGTACAAATCCAGCACCACCATATCCTGGAACCCCACCACGCTGCGTCCTGCAACCTGCCACATCCCGGTGCAGCCGGGCATCACGCTCAGACGACGTTTGTGCCACTCTTCGTAGTGATCCCATTCGTAGGGAAGACAGGGGCGCGGACCGACCAGGCTCATATCGCCCTTAAGCACGTTGAACAACTGCGGCAGTTCGTCAAGGCTGGACTTCCGCAGGAACCGACCCACCCGCGTGACGCGTGACTCGTTGACGATTTTCAACGTTTGGTTTCCTGCGGGCTTCAACTTCTTCTGAGTTTGTATAAATTGGATATACAGTCTCTCGCGCTCCTTGTCTTGATCACTCCCGACCTGCATGGAGCGGAACTTGTAGAACTTGAACGGCCTGCCATTTTTGCCTATCCGGGTCTGAGAAAAGAATATCGGTCCCCGTGAATCCAGACGGACCGCCAGTGCGATGAGCCCGAACATGGGCGCCAGAAACGCCAACCCGATGGCCGCCACCACCGAATCAAACAGGCGCTTGTAGACTTCCAGAGTCGGACTCGGGTTGAAGTGGGAAATGCCGACCACGGGGAGGTTCCCGTACTTCTCGATGAAGAGCCTTTCCGGAACAACATCGTACAGGGGCGATGAGATCTTGACCACCGCATCAGTCGATGTGGCGACATCCAGAACATTGATCAGCCGGGTATGATCGACATTCTCGAGGCTCACGATAATCTCCTGCACTCCGAACACCTTGACAATGTCGCGCATCTCCGCTACCCTGCCAAGCACCTTCGCGCGGTTGAATACCACCTTCCCGAGTGGCAGGGTGTCGTCCAGGAATCCCACCAGATTCAAACCCAGGTGGTCATTCAAAAACAGGTTGATGGCAAGGTTTTTTCCGTTCTCTCCCGCACCGACAATCAGGGCGTTACGATGGAAGACCTTCCGGCGGGAAAGCCAGAGGAAAACATTCCGGAACACGATGACCCGCCCGCCCACCAGCAACACAGTGGAGACGATGGAGAAGTAGACCATCGCCAGACGGCTGTCCAGGATCCATTCCGTCCTGATGAAGAATGAGAGCAGGGCAAGGCCAAGAATGGTGAGAAAGAGAGCTTTCAGGATGCGCACTGTCTGATCGGCGACAGTGACGAATATGTTGACCCGGTACAGACCCATGTACTGGAACACCAGGGTTGCAACGGCGCCAAACAAACAGAGGAATATCGCCTCCCATTCAAGGGGGGCTCCGATGAACTTGAACTCGCCTGAGAATTCCCGACCCCTGAGTGTAATACCGATGCCCAGCGCAGCAACAATTGTCAGCCAGTCAAGAACCAACAAAATGTAGGTGTATGCGGGGCGTTTTCTTAAGGCGATCATGTTCTTTTTGCTCCCCTCTGAAAGACTCAGGCCAGAAAGGCCCTGTAATTTACGATTTGGACTGTCGAAAATCAACCGAGCGGGTTTCTCAAATTCGGGACATCAAGGTGATACAATGTAGAAAAGACAAGACCGGAGAACCGTGCGCTACGTCACAAGGGCAACCGGGCGTGAATTCCCGCGACACCGAACTCGTTACGTGACAATTGTGAGCAATCATGGTACACAACAACTGTCCGGATATGTGAAATCCAGGGCATTTGCGGAACTCAAGCGCCGCCTCCGGGACTCTTTCCGGGGCGGCGCTTTGCCCACACACTCGCAGAGCCATGCAACGGGTCAGACAAAAAACCCGCGGATCGCGTCAGAAACGTATTCGATCTGCTCTTCGGTCAATTCTGGATACATCGGCAGTGACAAGATTTCGCCCGCCGCCTTTTCGGTAACGGGGAAATCCCCCTCTTTGTACCCCAAATGCGCAAACGCCTTCTGCAGATGGAGCGGAATCGGATAGTGCAATCCTGTGGCGATTCCTTTCTCTTCGAGGTGCCGCTGCAACTCGTCCCGTTTTGTGACACGAATCACATAGAGGTGGTACACGTGCTTCGCGTAAGCCATCTCCTGAGGGGGCACAACGCCGAGGATACCCTGAAGGTGCTTCCTATAAAGCGCTGCGTTGCGCCGCCGGCTCTCCGTCCACACACCCAGGTGGCGGAGCTTGACCCCCAGCACTGCCCCCTGGATCCCTTCCATACGGTAGTTATGCCCGTACATCTCGTGATGGTACTTTTTCTCCGCCCCATGGTCACGAATCATTTTGAATTTGCGAGCCAGTTCAGCATCGTTGGTTGCAGCCGCTCCCGCCTCTCCGTACGCACCCAGATTCTTGCCGGGATAGAAGCTGTACGATGAAGCCCGCGAAAGCCCTCCGGTTCGCCTGCCCTTATACTCAGCGAAGTGCGATTGCGCACAATCTTCGACCAGCACGACATTATGCCTGTGTGCGATTTCGCTGAGGGGATCCATGTCGGCCGCCTGGCCGAACAGGTGTACAGCGACGATCGCCTTGGTCCGCGGCGTTATCCTCGCTTCGAGTTTTTTCGGATCGATGTTGTAGCTGTCCGGTTCACAGTCCACAAAGACGGGCGTGGCTCCGCACAGCGTGGCTCCCCAGGCCGTCGCAATAAACGTGTTTGCGGGTATGATCACCTCATCCCCCGGACCGATACCGAGAGCCCAGAGCACCATGTGATTGGCGTCTGTGCCGGAGCTCACACCGCAACAGTACCGCACTCCATGCGCCGCGCCGAATGCGGCTTCGAATTCGGACACGGGCTTGCCCAGAACATATGCGGTATTGTCGAGGACAGAGTGAATTGCGGGGAGCATCTCATCCTTGATCGAAGCGTACTGTGCTTTGAGGTCAACAAATGGCACTCGCATCATAGCTTGTCCTTTGTGAAGTTATCGGCGGAAGAAGTGACGGCCGTGACGACGCCGTCACGGATAGTGTGTCGAACAATTGAGGCGCGTCCCGCCGCGGGGCCGTCGATTGCCAGCGACACACCATCGGGCCGGAGTGTCGTGGCGTTCCGGTCCCGCCACCAGCGGGAGATCTCACGTGGGGGCACGTGCCACATGCCGGCCTGTGTCTTCATGAAGTGCAGCAACTCTTCAAACAGCGCGAGACGCCGGTCATCCAACATGTAGTCCGGGTGCACATTGATGACCACAAGGCCGCCCTGCTTCGCAATCCATTCCACTTTTTCTATCCAAATCCCGATATCACGCCGATTCAGAATCTCGAAAAGCGTGTGATCCTGAGGCAATGTCATCGGAAGTTCCACCATACTTCCGATGAAGTACGGCCAGACGCTGCAGCACCCGCCGGGCTGCGGCTCGTACGGATCAGTGTCCGGAAAGGAACTGTCGTACTCGAATTGGAGCTCGGTCATCCAGGCGGCCTTGCGCAGCGTCGATGGTGAGCGAAATCCGGCAGCACCCCACGCGTGCGCGTACGCATGAATTTTCTCGAGGCGTTTGGCGAAGACGGCGTGTGACTGGAAAAGTCTGCCATCATGCTTGAGTCCGTGGATGCCGATCTCAAAGCCGTCACCGAGCAGACGATCAACGATCGTCCGGTCGATTGGATAGCGCTCGGGGACAAGATTCCAGGAGGAGGTGAACCCCAGCTGTTGCTCGAGCCGCGCGAGCGCTGGGGCACGATGCAATCCTGCATCAAACTCGACGTCGTGGGTGATGGCGAAGGCGAAACGATGGCCGTCCGGCCAGAAAGAAAGCCGCGGCACTTCATCGACATGCTGAAGCAGCGCCCTCAAGTATGTCCCCACGGCGTTCGCCAGCAACGGTTCGATGGGCCATGCGGGGAACGCGGCGGCGGCTTGCACTGCGGTGAATCGTTGACGCAACGCGATTTGGATCCTCCGCGGGATCACCGGTTTCAACGCATAGTATGCCCGGCGCTTCCACCCGTGCGTATCCTGTACGTACCGTTCGTACAGGTAATGATCAATTGACGGCACACGCGGCGGTGGTTCAGGAAGACCGGTGCTGATTTTGAGGAGTTCCCGCAGCGTCGAACGTGCCCCGCCGGCGGACAATGCGGCGGCGTCATCCGGCATGTTCATACATGACCTTTCCGATGAATTTCAGCAGTGGCAGGGGAAGATGCTGCATGATGGGTTTCATGATACCGCCGTGACCCGCGGGCTTTCTCCCCGCTGCAACCGCGTCAGCCGGCATTCGGTAATACCGGAGCATCGTTTCTTCTGCTCCCCATCCCCGTTTGTACTTGATGAGACCTTCCCCATCTAGGTCGCTGCGCCCCAGATCCGCTGTGCGATACCCGTGTTCACACGCCCAGCGCAATGCATCCCATAGAATGCCGGGGTTCGCGCTGAGATGAAGAAAGGCTTCATCGGAAGCATTGAACTTGTGATAGAGGACGCCCCGATAGTGCAGGAAAACGCTCGCCGCAATCGGTTTCTCTTCAAACGTGGCAACGCTGATGAACCCGAACCCGCCTGCAACAAGGAGCTCGTGGAACAGTTCGAAGAACCGGTCGGGCTGCGGGGGCACACCGTGCTTCTGACGTGTAACATAATTCAACCGTACGAAAGATGCCATCGCGCCCGCATCCGTGCGCCGGTGAACCGCCACACCCGTCTTCTCGAACTTCTTCAACGTATACTGAGTTCTCTTCTTCTCGAAGGTCCTGAACAGCAGTTGCGGGTCCGGCTGCAGTTTCACGCGATGCAGAGTATACTCCGCTGCAGGAGCTCCCTGTGGTGAACTGCCGCGAATCTCGACATATTTCCACCCCCGCAATCTGCGCAGCTCCGTTGCGCGGGCAACAAGGCTTTCTCCTGCTGCGACATCTCGCACCAGAATCGTGCTTGTGTCGGAAAACGGCAAGCAGACCGCACGCGATCCTGTGAGCCTGCTCCGGATTTCCAGCAGCGGCAGTATCCCGAGGACCTGGTCACCGTCAAAGCAGGCAAGGGAAACCTGCCGGTAGCCATAGGCACGTTCCAGCACCTTCATCCAGAGCGGATGATGGAAGATCAATGCATCCGGATGCTCTTCGACAAACGCGCTCCAGCGTGCATCGGTGTGTGGATCAATGAAGTCGACGTGTCTCATCGTTTCAGGACGAATGTATACGCCTCGTACAGTCTTTTCACCTGCTGCTGCCACGAAAGAGACTCCTGCACACGGCGAATCCCGATCTCGCCCAGACGGCGCGACTCGCCAGGACTCTGGAAAAGCCGAAGCATCCCCTCGGCAAATGCGACGGGATCATTGTTGTTCACATACAGCGCGGCATCGCCTGCCGAGAACGTATTCTCCTTCAGATGAAAGGAAACCGTGGGCTTGCCCAGCGCCATGTATTCCATCACCTTTGTCATGGTCGAAAGATCATTGAGTGGATTCTGGGGGTCGGGTGAAAGACACACATCGGCGGTTGCCAGAAGGGCGAGAGCCTCGGGATCGGGGATGCGGCCGGTGAAAACGACATGGTCCTGTATGCGGAGCGTTTCCGCAAGGGATTGCAGGCGGTCCCAGTCATCCCCCTTGCCGATGAGGTACACGAGAAAATCCGTAAAATGCCTCCGGTGAACCAGCTCATCCACGGCCCGCAGGATGTAATCTACCCCATCCTGAACCGCCATGACGCCGATGAACGCCGCAACATGACTTCTCCCACGTCGCAGGGCGGGGTCTGCCGGCCTGGGATAGAAGAGGCGCGTGTCCGGTCCGTTCCGGACCACGTAGGATTTTCCTTTCAGCCGCGGCAACCGCTCCAGGGCGATGTTCTGGTAGGTAAGGTTCGTGGAGAGGACCGCATCGGACACACGATACGACAGCCCCTGAAACAGACGCTGCAGCCGGTACAGTATGTCTCTTTCCTCGATAGGTTTTTCAAAACGGCTGAGATAGGCTTCCGGAGCCAGATCGTGCTCATCAAAGATGAATCTGATCCGGAACAGCTTCAGGTACAGTGCGAGGGGCCAGAAAATGTCCGGGGATTCGCCGCATGGACAACATGGATCCGCCCGCGAAACAGCAACGTGTGTACTAGCAGCATGGACTTGAGAAATGCCGTGGCATACTCCCGCACATAGCCCTTGACCGAACCGTCGGCGAATACGTTTCGGTACCGGTAAATGTGTATCCCATCGAGCACGACAGTGCGTTCGTTGTCTTTGCCGAAGATCGGACAGATCACGCTGACCTGTGCCCCCGCATCGCGGAGCGCGAGGGCAATGTTCCACATGCGGCGGTCGAAGGGGACCGCCTCATTCTCAATCAGCAGCACAAGATGCTTACCAGCAAATACCTTCGTAGCGTCCATTGCCAGCCGTCCGGTCTTCTGATATGCGTACGAGGTCATACACGATCTGTCCAGGCTTGATCTTCTCCAGGGCAGCGCGGAATCCTTCACCCTTGTTGGCAATGAGGATGACCTCGGCCTGGTCGAGCACCTCTTCCAGAGAGACCTTCATGAGCGAAGAGATATGCGGGATTTCCTGTTCGATATAGGATTTGTTGGCGCCCACCAGCCGGGAGATGTTGACGTTGGCGTCGTAGATGGAGAGGTTGTACCCCTTTCCGATAAGAGCCTCGACCACGGCGACGATGGGGCTCTCGCGCAAATCGTCAGTGTCCTGCTTGAAGCTCAATCCCAGTATACCGATTCGCTTCCTCTTTGTCTGGCCGACCCAGTCGATCACGCGCTGCACCTGGGCATGGTTGCTGGGGATGAGAGACTGGAGCAACGGGGCGGCAATATCCAACCGGCGTGATTCATAGGTAATCGCCCTCACATCCTTGGGCAGGCACGACCCGCCGAATGCAAAACCCGGCTTCAGATAGTACGGCGATATATTCAGCTTGGTGTCTTCGGTGAAGATGTTCATCACCACGTGGCTGTCGATATCCAGCCTCTTGCAGATGGCACCGACTTCATTCGCAAAGGTGACTTTCACGGCATGAAAGGCATTGCAGGCGTACTTCAGGATCTCCGCCTCGCGCACTTTCACCACATGAAACTGAGCGGGAATACCGCTATACATCTGTCGCAACAGGTCGACAATGGTCTCATCCGTTCCTCCCACCACCGTGAACGGAGGATGCTCGAAATCGAAGACTGAGGTTCCTTCCCGCAGGAATTCCGGGTTGTCCGCGACGCCGAAATCCCGCCCCATCTGTTTCCCCGATTCGCGGGCAATGATGGCGGCGACCTTGTCAACCGTCCCTGGAAGCACCGTACTCCGGATGACGAGGCCATGATAACCGTTTTTCAACCGGAGGGCCTGGCCGACTTGTTCTGCCACACGCAGGACCTGGTCCAGGTTGAGGCTGCCATTCGGACTGCTGGGTGTCCCGACGCAAACCAGACTCAGGTCGGTTTGCTTGACGGCATCCGTCAGGTTTGTGGTCGCACTGAGATTGCCTGCGCTCACCGCCTCCAGAAGCAGCTCGTCGACACCGGGTTCAACAATTGGTGCGATCCCTCTGTTGATCAGCTCCGTCTTGGACGGATTCGTGTCAACGCCGATGATCCGATGGCCATGCTTGGCAAGGCAGACCGCGGACACCGCGCCGACGTAGCCGAGTCCAAATATGCTAATGTTCACGGATGGCATCCTTCAGTAGGAGGTGGGCAAGGGCATGGAACATTGTGGCTGCACCCCAGTGTATCGTCGGGGTGGTGTTTGTGAACCACCCGTTCTTCCAAAGATAGAAAAAGCCTTCGCTGTCCTGCATATTCCGGATCGTCCACCGGGCCACTCGCACGGCGAGGTCGTACAGGTCCGGACGGGCATACGTTGCGCCGAACAACGTGAGTGTGTCGATACCCTGGGAAGAACTCTGGATATCGTACTTGTAGTCCCGGTTCCAATAGTACTTTGGCGCCCCATCCGGTCGGAAGAAGTGTTGCTCGTAGAACGCAAATCCCTTGCGAATGGCCGGATCAAAACGGGTGTCCCCGGTACTGGTTTGATACCCAAGAAGCGCGTCCAGATTGTAGGCGGTGTGCCAGTTGTCAATCCAGTGGTACATGGGGTCCTCCCCGTAGTACCAACTCCCTTCCGGGAGCTGACATCCCACGCTGTACTCGACGGCCTGCCCGGCGAGGGTGAGGAGGTCCTGTTCGCCGGTTTCCCGGTAGACTTCTGCGAGGAGACGGGCACCGAGAAGGTTCGCATTATGAACGGGGAGTTCTGCATCCGTGACATAGCTGAGGCAGAGCCCGCGGGGGGTAGAAACCCGCGGAATGTCGTTCACAACAAATTCTGCGACACGCCGCGCCAGGGCCAGGTAACGCTCATCGTTGAGGATGCGATAGGATGTCATCAAATGATGGCCGATCAATCCGGACCAGACGATGGTGGGTGCCCCCTTGGGAATGTCCGATCCGCGCGAGATATAGTCGAAGGCATTCCCCCAGCACGCGCCGTGATATCCCTTGGAGGTGTGATCCGTAAGCCATTGAAGACAGAGGTCTGCCTTCGTCCGGTATGTCGCCTCGCCCGTAAGTGCGTGCAGCTGGGCATACCCGGCCATGAAGAACCCCATCCCCTTGGTGCTTTGATGCGGTTGGATGCCGAGCAGAGGACGCAAATTGAACGGATTCCTGCGCACGAACTGCTGAAGGACCTGTTGCGGGAACCGTCGTCGGAAGGTCAACGGCCGCAGGTATGACAGCAGCCCGTCAAAAGGGTCATAGGACCGGTAATCGTTCTTCATCAGCCAGGAGTCCAACAACTGGAGAGAGTCCCAGAGATCCTTTCTGGCGGCGCTTACCTCGTACATGGAGCACCTTGCACCAATTGACGGTAGAGTGTTTCGAAGACGCGGAAATTCTGATCCCAGTCGGCCCGGGACCGGACAACAGAAAAATTGTTCTCCCCGTATGCTTTTATCTGTTCGGGATTGCGCGATGCCTGTACGATGGCAGTCGCGAGGGCCCGGGCATCACCGCGCGGCACGACTACGCCATTCCGGCCCGGGACCACCCACTCCAGGATGGACGGCACGTCGGTTACCACGACGCCCAAACGCGCCGCCATGGCCTCGAGCAACGACACGGAAGTTCCGTCGCTGTGGGAGGATGACACGTAAAGATCCGCGGCTTGGAGGTATTTATACAGGAGGTCACGCGAAATCTTCCCGGGAGCGTAGAACGAGGCTGTAAGGTCATGGTCGCGAATGAACCGCATGAATGTCGGGGTCAGGCTTCCACCCCCGACGAACAAAACCCGGACGTCCGGATTTTCCTTCGCGACCGTTGTCATGGCGTTGAGGAAGACGTCGATGCCGTACACGCTCTCATGGTGACGGTTCATCATAATAACGAAGTTCGATTCCCACCCCAACTCCTTCCGCAGGAGCTCGCGCCAGGGTGATCGGAGGCTCGCTATGTTCTCAATATCCACGCCCCGTGGAATGACAGTGATCCTGGCAGATGGATAGCCGTAGCGGCGGATGATCGTGTTCTTGACGGGTTCCGCATCGACTGTCACCCAGTCCGCAGCACGAAACGCCACACGGTTGAACCAGTCCAGTATCCGGAACCGATCGGGATCGAGCAGGATGTCCGATGCATAGGGCGCCACCAGGAGCGGATGGAAGCCCGAGAGGCCCGCCAGGAAGGAATCATTCCAGCTGTTACCGGAATGGATCACGTCTGGTTTGAATTCGCGGATGGTCCGTTTCAGACGCGGCAGGATGTGCACGGACAACGCCCGTTGCAGCTTCCCCGCAATCCGGAGAGGCACGAAATCCACTGTCACCCCGGGAAGCGCCGCAAAAGAATCCTTGAGGCGCCTGTAGTGATACGCGAATATCCTGGTCTCGTACCCTCGCTGTGAGAGGGCGACCAGGAATTTTTCCTCGTGGGCTCCAATGCCGTTACACGGCGATACGAACAGAATCCTCATTGTTCCCTGTCGCGTCAGAAGCGTTCTTCAGAATCGACAACAGATACGGTTTCAGGTTTTGTCCGACAATCCGGTCCCACGTATAGCCTTCTACGGTAGCGCGGATCGCCCGTGAGTCATACCGACGGAGATTCCGGGCAAGTAGCAGAAGACCCCGGTAGACGTCCTCGGCGGTGTCGCCGATCAGCACACCCGACTGTTCTGTCATGATCCGTGCATTTTCAGAGGTCGAGGTGGCCAGGACCGCCATCCCCGCAAGCAGGTACTCGAAGAGCTTTGTCGGCGGCTGACAATCGTAGTAGTCCACGAGAGGCACAAACGCGATACCGATGTTGTTCCGTGCGAGGAACGGACCGAGTTCGGGATAGGGAACACGACCGTGATACGTGATGGCATCCGCGCAACCGCAGCCTGCTATGGCCGCACGCAATTCGTCCTCATCGTGAGGACGACCGAAGCCGACAATGTCATAGGCGCACCGGGTGTCCTTCCCGCACTCCCGGAAGAACCTCGCGAATCCCTCGACCGTGCGATCGATGTGGCGGGATTCAAGCGTCCCGATATACAACAACTGCATACTCTCAAAACTCTTTGCTGCGACTTCCGGGACGGTCGCACCAAGGGGAAGCACGTGGGATTTCTTTGCACTGATATGGAGGATCCGGCGAAGGCTGCCTGTGATGATCGTGACGTGCCGGAACATCATCGAATCCAGAAGTATCAACGTATTGAAGACCCGCCGGAGGACATTGCTCCGTCTGACATAGCCGGAACGGATGTCAAGGGCACATGTTGTCCGCGGCGCCAGCAGAGGAACAACTCCCGCACCTGCGAAGTACGACAGGTACACCAGGTCAAAGTTCCCGCTGCGGATTTCGGACAGGAGCCGGAAAATGAAGGCGACGTAGCGGGAGAAGCTGTTTCTCTTACCGGAAAAGTGCTTGACTTCCACCCTCTCCAGTTCGATATCCGGCAGGCCGCTGCTCCATCCAAGGTAGGTAATCGCAAAGCTGTCGCGCAGGTGAAGGACGTGCTGGAATGAATCGGTCAGGTAGCCGAACTGATCCCGCCCGGCCACCAGCATGCGTGGAAGGCGGCGGATCTCAGGCTTCTGCATCAGGCGAAGCCTCCTCGGCCTCCGTCTCGGGCAGATCCTCCGGATCTTCGACCATCCCTCCTTCGCTGGTCCAGACCATGATGAACGAGGTAACCAGTGCGAAAGTCCGGTCCAGCATGGCTTCGTTGTAAAACCAGACAATGAAGATGCTGAATGCCAGAAACCAGTACAGTTTTCGCATGGTGGGGTACAGTGACGCGCGTGTACGCATCCAGGCAAACATCGCGAAACCCAACGTCAGGACCGCAAGGAGTCCCCCCTGGATCCAGGCGCGGAACAGAAGAATCCGTGATCCCGTGACAATGTAGTACAGGGCACGACCGAGGCGTGAGACACCAAGGACATTTCCGCCTCCCACGACCCCGTACCCCATGCCGAGCAGGATGGATCCGACATCGTCACCCATCATCTCGAACATCACGACAAGGCGCTGGAAGCGGGGCATGTCGCCCCCGGTCATGGTCGCGTTGGTCACAAGGTACCGTTCTATGAAATCGAGGTCCAGAATATTGCGTGTGTCTTCGACCGTCTGCGAGTAGAAGGTATTGAACAGATACACCAATGCACCCCCCAGCACCAGGAGCGGCAGTGTTCTCAGGATTCTCCTTCTGGAACCTGCGACCAGCAGGAAGAAAACGGCAAGCAGAACGAACGAGATTTTCGTTTCGTTGATGGCACACGGGACAAGGATGACGAGCAAAAACGGCAGTTTCCGCAAACTGAAGCTCGAACCGTCTTCAAGTGATGCAAATCGCACGGCAAGAAAGAAACAAATGATGAAGAGAAGTTGTGTAATGTATCCGCTTCCCCCTGCGATCCCGTATGTGCCGCCTACGCCGTCGCCTGCACCGAACTTGATGAACTGGAATACGGTCACAGGGATTTGCGCAAGGGCAAACACCACCACAAACTGCGTGAACCGGCGGACCAGAAGAGCCCGGTACTCGGAATGATACAGATCGTAGACCACGATCAAGGAGGCAAAAAAGAAGAGCGAATCACGCAGACCGTTAAGGTGTTCCAGGAGCCCGAACCGTTCCGAGGTGTACAGAAAGGTCAGCATTGAAAAGAAAAGGAACACGAGGAAGGCCCACACACCGTAGAATCGGCGTTGCCGCCAGAGGGTGAGAAATGCCGCGCTTAGCATGAGCGCATCACCCCCGGCCAGTGCCAGCCGGATGTTGCGATCCTGCCCCGGCATGATCATCGTCGCAAGCATGCCGGACACAGAACAAAAGATGAGAATGGCAAAGAAGAACCAGATGCGAAATTTCATAGGAGCGGGGACGTATTGTGGCCCTCAAGATACCTTTCTCTGCGCCACAATGATGTTAGCCCTGTCACACAGATCCATCCGGACGGGTGTGCCAGGTTACGTCCCTTCCCCACCAGTCCGGGGTCTGCCACGGTTTCCGTTTTCGGGGTTCACTGGTAGTATCTGGACGCGATAATCACATTCGCAATCGTTGCCAAGATAAGCGCCGTCGTTGTGGCAATATCAAAAACCTCCCGGAACGTGACTGACGACGCTTCGACAAAAATCGTGTCTCCTGGCTCGAGGCGGCGCGCCTTCTCGTCAAGTTTGTCCAGGTGATCCAGGTTCACATTAAATTCCACCGTCCGAGCGGCGTCCATCCCGCGAACGACGCGGGCGATCTTCACTGATCCCAGGTCCGCCTCCGGCAGCGGTCCGCCGGCATACGAAACAAGCTGCACAATATCGGTAGAAATCGGCACTTCATAGCGGCCGGGATTGCGGACGTGGCCCCAGAGATTGATGGTCATCGTGATCTCGCCGGGCTTTGAGATGTAGTAATAAGCCGCGGAGGAGGCGCCGGACTTGGAGGAGCCGATATTGCTCTCCAGTTGCGCGGACACAAATCCCGGACAGAGCAATACAGCCATGAGTGCCGCGACAAACAGAGTCTGCTTCATGAATGATCTACTCCTCATGCGAGAAATTGTGGAGCATCGCCGACCGCCTCCCTGGAACTCAGGCGGTGGCTTTCTGTTTTTCCTCGTGCACTTTGGTGCTGCCGGCTTCTCCGTCCCCTCCCGGTTTGCCGTAATAATATCCCGACCCGTATTTGCCCCGGGCGCGCCGGAAGGGTACTCCATACGCACGTCGCGGGTCGAAATTGTTCAACACGACTCCTACGACTTTCCCCCCGACACCCTCGAGCAACTCCACTGCCTGTTGAAGGTCCTGCACTCGCGTCGTCCCTGCGGAGACTACCATGACCGTCCCATCCGTCATGGTCGATACAACAGCAGGATCGGTAACCGCCAGGACCGGCGAGGTGTCGAAAAGCACCATCTCATATTTCTTCATCGCCGCCGCTACGAACTCCCGCATCTCATCAGAGCCGAGAACCTCCGCTGGATTGGGAGGGATATCTCCGCTGGGGAGAAGGTCGAGGTTCTCCACGTTGGTATGCTGCACGACACGTTCAAGGATTGCCCCGCCGGTCAGCAACTCTGTCAGTCCTTCCCCCCGCTCAATTCTGAAAAGTGAATGGAGCATCGGCCGCCTCAGATCGGCATCCACCAGCAGCACATTCTTACCGGTTTGTGCGAACGCCACGGCAAGATTGGCCGCGGTCGTGGATTTCCCTTCTCCCTGGGTCGGACTCGTGAGCATGAGTGTGTGCGCGGGGGTTCCCACTTTGGTGAACTGCAGGTTCGTGCGCACCTGCCTGTACGATTCCGCGATCGATGAAAACGGGAAGGAAACTGTTACGAGATGGGCGTCCACCCCCTTGTCGCGTGCCGTGATTTTCTGCCCGCCGAGGCGCGCAACCTCATCATCGATATTCATAATCGGTGAAAGAGGCGTGTGCCCGCGTCGCTTCAAGTCTTCGGGCGTTTGTACCCGTACATCTGAGTATTCCTTCACGAATGCGGCAAGAATACCCACAGCGAGGCCCAGGAGGATCCCGATCATCAGGTTGATAAGGGGTTTCGGACTGGAGGGCCTCCCGGGGATGGAAGCACGCTCCATGATTTCGATGTACCCGATATTGGATTGCTCGGTAATGTTCGTTTCGTTGTACTTCTCCTCCACCATCAAAAACAGTTTTTCGTTGCTCAAACGTTGCCGCTGCAATCGTGCAAGCTGAAGGCTCCTGGCAGGTATCCGGTCGAATTTTCTTTCGTAGTCCGAAATTGCCTCGTTCAGCGCCCGTTTCTTTGCGAGAAGTGACTGAACGTTGATTTCCGTCTCGATGATCCTTTGCTTCACTGACTTCAAATACCCGGCGGCATCATCGACACCCCCTTGCGACGGTGTGAGCGTGCGCAGAAAATCGTCGGTGCGTTTCTGCAACTTCATTCGCAAGGCTGCGATCTGCTGGTCGACTTCCCGGACTTTTTCATTCAGGATATCACGTCCGGCTGAGCTGGGATTCTGCACGACGGTCATGTCGCGCTGGACTTCCAGCCGGGCCAGCTGTTCCTGCATTTGTCTGATATACGTGTCGCTGGCTTCACCGACGGAGCGCGCGACATTGGTCTCCTGTTGAGGGAGCTGCTCCTGGTAGTTCTCCAGGGCATTTTCCATCTCTTTGAGGTTGATATCCGCCGCATCCCGTTGCGCCTCGAGGGACGCCAATTGATCGATCAACGACTTGGCCTCATCGTCCAGCGAGACGATGCCCTGCTGCTCCATGTAGTCCTTCACGGTTCCTTCGGTTTCCTCCAGCGCTTTCCGCTTCTCATTGGCTTGTGATTCGAGAAATTCGCGGAACGACCGTGTCTTGTTGCGGCTCATGAAGATGTTCCGGTCGCGATACGCCTCGGCGTATGTGTTCGCAAGCAGAGCCGATTCTCTCGCGTTTTTGCTTTGCGCTGTGATCTTGATGATGTCGGAATCCCGGACCGGTTCGAAATCCATGGAACCCATCACCCGTCCCGACACCAAATCGACCAGTTCCGTCGAATCCCGGGGTGCTTCCTGCTGCTCAACAACCAGAGCTGGAATGAGAGAGGCCTTCCCTTCATCGAGATACTTGCGACGCATCAACCGCACGGCGACGGAATCCGCCAGCGATCGCGAATTCAGGACCGCAAGTTCATTCTGCACAATGGTCTTGTTCCCTTCCACCGGCGTCTGATCGACGAAAAGTGTCCCCCTCGCCCCCCGGCTGAGCATGACCTGACAAGTCGCCTGGTAAACAGGTTCGCTCAGTTTCGTGTAGATGATGGCTCCGGCAACGACTGCGAGGAAACTAATGACGATAATCCACCTTCCGCGTAACATGATGGCGAGGTACTCCTGAAAAGCCCGCTCGCCGGGAACCCGCAATTCGCCACGATGTGCCTGGTGTGCTTTCATAGGCCGACCTTCAGATCCTCATACTTTGTATTCGACACTAACTAATAATGATGTAAAGAAAATGCTTGAATGTCAATGTTGTAGAATTTACACTCCTACCATGAGATCGTTCATGCAACCAATGTCTTCGCCGCGCATTCCAGCCTGGTATCAACACATTCCATAGCTCTCCGGCTTGGGCATACTTCATGCGCTTATAGGAAGCGGTCCTTTGAACTGTTACGCAATTTATGTAGATTTCGGTGTTGCACCCAAGCAGGAGGCGCTGTGACGATCGTTTTCGTTGTCGCCGGATATCTGGCCGTTGTGGGAATCTTCGTTCGTTTCATACAGTTTGCGCACGGGCGCGACGAGACAATGCACCTGTTTACTGCTCAATGGATTGAGAACGAATCCGGGACTACCGAATAGTCCTCCGCTGCTCTACCCCCCACCCCGACGCTCCCGCGTCAGAAATGTCACAAGGCGAGAATCCGCAATACCCCCGAGCGGATCATGAACATCAATCTGAAATGTCAGGATTTGTGAAGGCACGTTTGCCGCTGCGGTGAAGTAGAAAATGGCGTATCGGGTGGCGTTTACCGGAATGTCGCCGACCGCGATGGAATCATTGAACGTGACCCCGGCCGGCGTCGCGAGCGGGACGACCCTCACAACGACGTTGCGCAGGGCTATTTTGCCGGAGTTGGTCAACACGATGCGGAGCCGTCCTGTTTCCTTGGGATCCAGCGCGTTATTCCCCGAAGGCTCCGAAAACTCCGTGTCGAATGTAACGGCGCGGACCCGGAGACTCGACTGGGTCGAGGCTGAATCCGTTATTGATACACCGATACCTCCCGCAGGGCTCCGGCCGGTGATCTTCTGTTGTGCCGTCGCCATGCCTGCTACCACGAAGGCCAGGCCGCACAGTCCTATCAACATTCTCATGAAGTGCTGATCCTTTCTCATCAACGCGTGGTTCATTAGGGACGACCGGGCGGCGGAGGGAAGTCCGTTGACACCGGCGGGATGACCGGCGTATCGCCTTTCGAACTCGCGATGAGCAGGACAACCACTCCCCCTACAACCGCGGCGCCGCCACCGATCCACCACCAGAGATTGTCGCTCTCCTTCTTCGCTCCCTCAGCCTCGACGACGAAATAGTAGTCCGTGCCGCTTAATCCATCAGGATACTCCTTCGTGAACTCCCAGATGATTCGTCTCCGGCTGCCGGGGAACACAATCGTGCCGACGTCGCCGGTCAGGTTGAGCGGTTGATAACTGAACAGCGGTTCGGTCTCGCGATAGAGCATCACGCGTACCGCGTGCACCTGGTCCATCGGGGCATTGAGATCATAATAGATGCGGACGATGTCCCCCGCCACCTCGAACCGGACATTGTCAACGCTCGATGCAGTGTCCTGCATGGCGGCACACGCAGCCGGAATCCCCTCCACAAGTATCACCACCGCGAGGAAGAGATGCAGCACTTTCAATCTCAGAAAGACCGCGAACATGGTTTGTCCCTTCCCCTATTTCATGAGCAACATTTTTTGCACCATACTCACTCCAGACTCCGCAGTGAGGCGGGCGAGATACACGCCGGTGGCCACGGGAGCGCCGGCATTGCTGCGCCCATCCCATATCAGCCAGTGCCGACCGGCTTCCACCTGACCGGTGAAGAGAGTCCGAACCTCCTCGCCAAGAATATTGTATACCTTCAGCGTGATCTCCGCCGTGTGTGGAACAGCTACCGGCAGCGTGGTCGACGGATTGAAAGGGTTCGGGAAGTTGTTATCCAGGGCAAACACCTTCGGCACAACGTCACCCAGAACCGCTGCCATCGCCTCAGGGGTTCCCACCGCGACGGTCAACTGTCCGGTCGCAGTCGCCGGTGTATAGAGGTATTCCTGGCTCGCGCGCAGATCGGCATACTTGGCATGGACATGGTCGATGATGGCCACGTCAAGGCCCTCGGGGATCTGACCGATGCCTTCAAACCGGAGAGTCACCGCTTCCTTCGCAGGTGTCTGGACTGCGAAGGGCCAGCGCGCAAGGGATTGTACCGGAGGTCGGAAATCGGTTGCGAAGACGGTGAACAGCGAGTCCAGGTCGGGACGTACAAACATCGTCCCCGCAAGCATCCCCATCGCGCGTGGTTTCCGGTAGTCGTACCGGTCCAACCCTTCGGAGGCATCCTCACGAACTCCGAACATCAGTGCGCGGTCGGTATATTCGCCCGACCGGGCGGCAACCGTTACGGTCCAACCGTCGTGCGCAGAGGAATCGGCCTTCCTCCACACACCCGAGGTGGCGCCGTAGGGGACCCGGATGTACGCAACGTTGTCCGTGTTGAAGAAATAGTAGCCGATGTACGGTTCCAGCGTTGTGCTTTGCTCAAATCCGTTTACACCGCCGTACGACCAGATGGGCGAACGGGCAGACGGATCATTTGCCAGTTGTATGCTTGACCACGGCACGGAATGCAGGAAAGGATTCGTAATCAGATTCCAGCCGCTGTGCAGCGCTATGCGCACCGAGACCGACGTATCGAGTACCGCGGTGGGCACCGATGTATTGACCGTCCAGGGATCCTTCTTGATCAGCCAGTAGGCCTTCCCTGCGGCAAAGGTGAACGCCGAAGTGCCGTCATACTTGATGAAATAGTTGGCAGTTGTCCCGTTGTCGGTGTAGATCAGCCAGTCGGTACCTACCGTGCCCGTGAAGTATGCCCCGGCCAACGACGTCCCGGCTCCCGGAAGTCCGGCAATCTTGTAGTCCGTGACCTTGTATTCTGCCGCGGTCGCGTGGGAGGGGAACTCCCACGAGTTGGACAAGGGGTACACGGCCGGGTACAGCGGCGTGAAGCTCCAGGTCGAAGAGTAGGGAGTCGTCCCGCCGGCATTACGTGCCCGCACCCGCCAGTAGTATGTCACATTGTTCGACAACGGGCCCACCTGACGGGATGTTTCCGTCAAAGATGAATCATCCACAATCGTTGTCAGGAACAGTGAACTGGTCGACAGCTGCAGATGGTAGTTCGTGGCGCCTGCGGCGGCATCCCACTTCAGGACGAGCGATGTTGGCAGGTTCGTCTGGCCATTCGACGGCGCGGACAACGTCGTCGTCGTGGGGGGCGCGAGGTCCACCGAGAAGGTCACCGATGCGGATATGCCGCCTCCTGGCGT